>Ga0224534_1000389_pt1 | contig 28739 bp, 28 predicted proteins | sample 714E12024metaG_FD_172012 | JGI IMG/M metagenome (GOLD analysis project Ga0224534, IMG submission 172012) | Peat soil microbial communities from Stordalen Mire, Sweden - 717 E1 20-24 | ecosystem: Environmental > Terrestrial > Soil > Wetlands > Peat | place: Sweden: Norrbotten County, Stordalen... | reverse complement strand
TGGCTGCGATCCGGGAGTCGCTTCGTTGACGGCGTCTGGAGCGGCGTCGGGCTTCTCGATCGGGGCGGTAATCGTCGCGATGGGCGGGGCGGCGGCCTTTATCCCTCCCATGTTGTCGCTGGGGCCCGGTTGGGCTGAGCCGCTGGTGGGCTCAGACTGCGCGGGCGCGGGGGACTCCGAGCCGGGAAAGACCGGAGGCGAGGCTGGTGCCGCGGTTGGCGCAGGCGAAGCCGAGGAGGGCGGAACGATCTCGATGCCCACGGAACTTCCGCCGGAGGCTGTTGCCGGGGTTGCTTCGCTTACGCTGGAGACCGCGGCGGAGGAGTCGGCGGCTGCGCCAGCGCCGGCGGCGGGCACGTCCTGAAGCGCGAGCGGCGCGGCGTTGGCGGCAGGCGCCGGGGCAGACGAGGCGGTCGTGGACGGAACCAGCGGGGCAGCCGGCGCAGGCGTTCGCGGTGCGTAGGCCGCGGGGTTCATCGCGGTGTTGAAGTCGACGGTGGCCTGGCGGGTGACGGTGGGCGCCAGCGTGGGCTTGGCGTCTTCCAGCGGCGGTTCGCCGAGGGTGGCGGCGGGGACCGTGTCTGCCTTGTGCAGGACGAAGAACTCGACGCGGTTGCTGAGGGTGTACTGGCCGCGGCTGTTTTCCAGCGCGGCAGAGGCGGCAGCCTGCTCCGGCGTGGGCGTTGGGATGGGAAGGCCCATGCCCACGATGCGGTCTCGCGCGTCCTCCACGTGCGGCGCGGCGGAGTGTTCGAGCACGACCTTGCTGTAGGCGGCGTAGGCCTGGTCGTCGTAGATCTTCAACAGCCTCGCCTTGCCCGCCTCGGGGAGCTTGAGGGTGCGGACAAAGCGCGCCTCGGTCTCGAACGCGTCGCCCAGGTTCACCAGCACGTCGTCCATGTGGCTGTAGAGGGGGTAGGTATCGACGACGGTCTGGTAACGGGCGATGGTGGCGGGCCAGTTGGCGTGGGTGGCGTAAAAGGCGGCAATATCGGCCTCGCGGGAGGCCAGTGTCTCCTGCACCTCGCGCAGGCGCTGTTTGGCCTGCGGGATGAGGATGGAATCGGGGAACTGCTGCAACATCAGGCGGTACGCTTCCTCGGCGTGGATGGTGTTGGAGTAGTCGCGGTCGGGCTTGTCCATCTGGCGGAAGTAGATGTCGCCGACGCGCATCTGTGCCTCGGCGGCCTCGGGCGAGTTGGGGAAGAAGGTGATGAAGTCCTTGTACTCCTGCTCGGCCTGGGTGAGGGCAGCGGTTCCGCCCTCCTTGAACCAGCTATCGGCGACGCCAAGCTTGGCGCGCATCATGTACTGCGAGTCGGGATAGGTGTTCAGCAGGGTCTGGAGGTCGAGGCGGGCAACGTCGTAGCGCCCGTGCTTCACGGCGTCCATGGCCTTGTCGTAGAGCGCCTTGTCGGGGAGCTTGGCGTCCTGCGTCTCGATGGGGTTGACCTTCTTGACCTTCTTGTCCTCTTTTTTGGTGTCCTTGGACAGGACGACTTTCTCATCTTTCTTCTGCTTGCGAACCTTGGGGACCTTCTTGTTGCTGAGAGCGATGTCGGGCTTCGGCTGGGCGGCGGCGGGTGCGGCGGCGTCCGATGTTGCGGCCGGAGGCGTCGTGGCGGAGGGGGATGCAGCGGTCTGGGCGGCGGCGTCCTGTGTTGGAGCCGCGGCCTGAGCGCGTGCGCCGATGGTTGCCGCCAGAAGCGCAGCCAGGGTGAGCGCGGCGCGCAGGTTGGAGAAGAGGGAACGGTCCTTGATGGTGGAGATCTGGATGTGTCTGGAGGTGGTGCTTTCGGTCATGCTTGGAACTCCATCTGCCACAGGCTGGGCGTTCTCGCGGGCGCGCACTCGGCGGGTGCAGGCTGAATTCTATTCTAGAGCAGATTTGCCTTGGCCGTGGCTCTGCGGAGGCTATCCAGGCTCACGGATCCGCTGCACTAACCCGCCGGCGCTGCGGCGCTAACCCGCCAGGGCCGCGGCGCGGGCGACACGCAACAGCTCGGCCGCGTTCTGCTCGGTGCGGCCTTTCTCGAAGACAGCAGAGCCGGCGACGAGCAGTTCCGCTCCGGCCTGGACCACGGAGGCGACGGTGTCGAGAGCGACGCCGCCATCCACCTCGATGCGGAAGTTGAGGCCCATCTCTTTGCGCAGCGCCGCAAGATAGGCGATCTTCTCGACGGCGAGGGGCAGGAACTGCTGTCCGCCGAAGCCGGGATTGACGCTCATCACCAGGACGAAGTTCACCATGGGGAGGACTTCGATCAGCGTATCGACGGGGGTGGCGGGATTGATGACGACGCCGGGCAGGACCTTGTGCTCCGTGATGTGCTGGAGGGTGCGATGCAGGTTGCGGCAGGCCTCCTGCTGGACGGAGATCATGTTGGCGCCGGCCTGGGCGAAGGCGGGGATGTAGGCGTCGGGATTCTCGATCATGAGGTGACAGTCGAGGGGGAGTTTGGTGATCGGTCGCAGCGCTTTGACCACGGGCGGGCCGAAGGTGATGTTGGGGACGAAGTGGCCGTCCATGACATCGATGTGGACGATGGTGCCGCCGCCGCGCTGGGCTGCGGCTACTTCATCGGCGAGGTGGGCAAAGTCGGAGGCGAGAATGGAGAATGCGAGTTCGATCATAAAGGCCAGGTTCGAGGTTCGAGGTTCGAGGTTCGAGGTGAAAGGTGCGCTGGGGGAAGTGTATCAGTGGACTGGTTCGACTGGCGTTTGTGGCGGCTGGCGCAGGGCTTCGGCTGCGAGCTTTGGGTCGCCGAGGGAGATGCGGGTGGCGGCGTTGAGGATGCGGCGAATGGGCCAGGAGGGTTTATCGGCCGCTTCTTCGCGGCGGAAGGAGCCTTCAGCTTTTGGGAAGAAGACTTCGCCGACGCGCTGCTTCTCGGGGCGATAGTACCAGCGGCGAAGGAGGGAGAGGTGGTCGGAGAGGGTGGTGAGATCGGGGACTGATTTGGGGTGCGGTCTGGCGCTGGTTGCAAGATCGCCGAGGAGTTCGGCGGCGCGGTCTTCGGGACTCGGCGTGGGGCTGTCTGCGGGATTAATCGCGGTTGCGGGAGTGAGCGCCGGTGCGGGTTCTAGACGCTCCGGGCCGACGAGGCAGCCGGATGCGAGGAGGAAGATGGAGGCTGCGGGTTCGGGTCCGGTGCAGGGTTCAGGTGAAGCAGGTCCCTTCCCCTTCGACTCACTGCGTTCGCTCAGGGTGCGGGATGACAACAATGGTGCGCTGCGGGATGACAACAACGAGGCGGGTTGGGCGGATTTCTGGATGATGACGGCGCGGAGGTTGGGGATGGGCTGGACGAGCGGATCGGCTAGGGCGGCGGCGGATTTGACGCGCAGAAACTGGGTGTGAAGCTGGGCGGCGCGCTCGAAGTCGAGGTCTGCGGAGGCCTGCTCGCGGTCGGCGGTGAGTTGGGTGAGGAGGGATTCGCCGTGGGTCGAGAAGAAGGCCTCGACGGCGACGGCTTCGGCTGCGTACGCGGCTGCGCCCTCGGGCGTGCAGGCCTGGTTGCAGGGCGCGAGGCACTTGTTCATCTCCTGATAGACACAGCCGGGATGCTCGGGATACGGCGCGAGGTCCTCGGTGCAGCGGCGGAGCTTGAAGAGGTCGAGGACCGCGTCGCAGTAGCGGTCGGCGGCGGCGCGCGAAGGGAACGGGCCGTAGGTGTGGGCGAGGGCGCGGCGGCTGAGGCGGTTGGTGGAGTAGACGCGCGGGAAGGCGTTCCCGGCGGTGAAGCGAAGGAAGAAGGGAGTGTGCAGGCGCAGACGGCGGCGGGCTTCGGCGAGGCCGAAGATGGCGGCGGAGGCGTGGTAGAGCGCGAGCGTGGACTCGAACTCGGAGCCGGTGATGGTGTAGTCGATGCGGGCGACGCGAGTGCGGAGGTTGAGGCGCTTACTTTGGGAGTCGGGCGGCGCGAGGATGCGGGTGATGCGGCGGCGGAGGTCGGCTGCGCGGGTGAGGTAAGGCTCGTCTTCGACACGCGGGCCGTGCAGGGCGAAGACTCCGGGGAGCGCGGGGATGGCGCGTAGAGCTTCGGCGGAGTTCTCGGGCGAGAAGGGGATGGAGCGCTCGAAGTGGAAGGACGCGGCCACAGGAGGATTGTAGGGCGTTCGCACGCCTTTTTGTCGCTTCGCATGGCCCTTCCGTTGGTCGGTACGGAATTTCAAGGATTCAACGAATACTGCCGGTCATCCTGGTCATGATTCATCCGAGCTTGTCAGCTGCCGGCGATGGTCATGCCATCGATGCGGAGGGTGGGGGCGGCGGAGGCGGTGCGGAAGACGAGGTCGTTGCCGATGGCGGAGATATTGCGGTACATGTCCTTGAGGTTGCCGGCGATGGTGATCTCTTCGACCGGGTATGCGAGCTCGCCGTTCTCGATCCACATTCCGGAGGCACCCTGGGAGTAGTCTCCGGTGACGAGGTTGACGCCGAAGCCCATGGTCTCGGTGACGTAGAGGCCGGACTTCACATCGGCGATGATCTGTTCGGGGGGCTGCGTGCCGGGCTGGAGGAAAAAATTGCCCGCGCCGATGCCGGGGTTTCCGGCCAGCGAGCGCGCGGCGTTGCCGGTGGAGCGGGCGAGGCCGAGCTTGCGGGCTGTATATGTATTTGTTACGTAGCTGCGGAGGATGCCGTGCTCGATGAGGACGGTGCGGCGGGTGGGCAGGCCTTCGCCATCGAAGGGAGCGGTGCCGAAGCCACCGGTCTTGAGATTGCCTTTATGGTCGAAGACCATCGTGCCGTCGTCGATGACGGTGACGTTCTCACCGGCGACGCGCTCGCCCAGCATTCCGGCGAAGAAGCTGGCGTGGCGATAGATGGCGTCGCCGTTGGCGGCGTCGAAGATATTGCCGACGATGGAGCGGGCGATCTCCGGGGAGAAGACGACGGGGGCCTGCTGGGTTCTGACCTGGCGCGCGCCGAGGCGTTGCAGGGTGCGGCGGGCGGCCTCCTGGCCGATGGCGACGGGGTCTTCCAGCAGGCGGGTGGAGCGGGCGGCCGAGTACCAGTAGTCGCGCTGCATCTTGCCGTCGGTGTCGTGGGCGATGGGCTGGGCGGAGAATCCGCAGTAGCTGCGGCGGAACTCGCCCGTGAAGCCGCGGGAGTTCATCAGGATCTTGTGTGAGGAGGCGGTGTCGAAGTCGCCACCGCCGGAGTTCTGGATGCGGGTGTCGAAGGCCATGGCGGCGGCCTCGACCTCGCGGGCGATACGGATGCGGTCGGCGGGAGGCTGCTGGTTGACGTCGTCGAAGTAGAGGTGTTGGGCCGCGGCATCGTGCTGGCCGAAGTCAGAGGCTTCGGGAAGGCCGGCGAAGGGATCTTCGGAGGTGATGCGGGCGAGGGTGACTGCGCCTTCGACCAGGCGGTCGATGCTTTCGCGGGAGAAGTCGGATGAGGAGGTACTGGCGGTCCTCTGGGCTTTACCGGAGGCAATGAAGACGCGCAGGCCGACGGCGCGGGAGCCGGACTCCTTGAGCGTCTCGACCTGGCCGAGACGGACGAGAGTGGAGAACTCGTCGCCCTCGTAGACGACAGCCTCGGCGTCGGTGGCACCGGCGCGGAGTGCGCGGGCGAGGACATCGGAGGCGAGCTGCTGGAGGTCGGCGGCGGCGGCGGTCTTGGTCGGCATTCTTACAGCGTATAACTCCCGGGGAATTCCTGGCTGCGGCAGATCGAGTTCCGTTAGCGGACGGGGTGCTCGGAGAGGCGGGGCAGGCGGCCGTCGGTGGCCTTGCGGAAGAAGATGCCGGCGGGGCAGTACTCGGAGTCGGTCTTGAGCTTGTGGGCGATGTGCGGCGGGGGCGCGTCGGGGAGGTGATGGCGGTGCAGCTTGACCGCGCCGGTGCAGTCGGAGCAACGGAACTCGGTGTCGTCGTCGGAGAGGGCTTCGGCGACGGACTTGAGCTTCCAGAAGGGCTCGTAGCCACCACCGGTCTTGAGGCGGCGGCGTTTGACCTGGCACTCGTAGATTTTTTCTGATTCGGCGGCCATATTGCTCCTTTGGGGTGATGGGTTGTGGATCGGGTTGAGGGCGTGTGAGTCTGCTCCGCTTTCTCGAAACAGAGGAGAAAGCAAGAGCGAAATACAGGGGTCCTTCACTCCGTTCAGGATGACGACGTAAAACAAGCAACGACAAAGACAAATGCGGATTCTTCCCCTTCGCAAACTCAGGGTCAGAATGACGATCTTGGTTGCGCGCGGCTATGCGACGGGGTTGGCGGAGGGCTTGGCCTCGCGGCCGTCGGTGGCGCGCTGGAAGAGCAGGCCGCTGGGACAGAACTCGGCGTCGGCGGAGAGCTTGTGCTCAACGTAGGCGACGGCCCCGGTTTTGCCGTTGCGGCCGAGCAGCTTGACCGCGCCGAAACAGTCCTTGCAGCGGAAGTCGGTGTCTTCGTCCACCAGGGCGACGGCGACGTTCTTGACCTTCCAGTAGGGCTCGTATCCTCCGCCGGCCTTGAGACGGCGACGGCGAACCTCGCACTCGTACATCTTTTCCCGTTCGACTGCCATTGAGCGACTTCTCCTCTCCTGCTGCTTGGTACGTTTCGAATTGCCGTCGATGCTTGCAGACGGCGCGACAGTTCAGTTGCAACGCTTCCTGGGAGAAGAGATGCTGTGCTACCCGGTTCCGCCGACCGTCATGCGGTCTAGCTTTGTGGTTGGCATTCCGACACCGACGGGGACCGACTGCCCGTTCTTGCCGCAGGTGCCGATGCCTTCGTCGAGGGCGAGATCGTTGCCCACCATTGAGACGAATTTGAGGGCCTCGGGGCCGCTGCCGATCAGCGTCGCGCCCTTGACGGGCTGCGTGACGCGGCCATCCTCGATGAGGTAGGCCTCGGAGGCGGAGAAGACAAATTTGCCGTTGGTGATGTCCACCTGGCCGCCGCCGAAGTTGACGGCGTAGAGGCCGCGCTGGACGGATTTGATGATGTCTTCGGGCTGGTCCGTGCCGGAGAGCATGTAGGTGTTGGTCATGCGCGGCATGGGGATGTGGTGGTAGCTCTCGCGGCGGCCGGAGCCGGTATTGGGCGCGCCCATCAGGCGGCTGGAGAGCTTGTCGGAGAGATAGCCGCGGAGGATTCCGTTCTCGATGAGGACGGTCTCCTGCGTGGGATTGCCCTCGTCGTCCACATTGATGGAGCCGCGGCGGTTGGGCATCCGTCCGTTGTCGACGACGGTGACTTTTTCGCTGGCCACTTTTTGGCCGATCAGTCCGGCGAAGGCGGAGGTCTTCTTGCGGTTGAAGTCGGCTTCGAGGCCGTGGCCGACGGCCTCGTGCAGCAGGACGCCGGGCCATCCCGGACCGAGGACGACGGGCATCTCTCCGGCGGGGGCGGCAATGGCGTTGAGCTGTAGAATGGCGGTGCGCGCGGCCTCGCGGGCGAAGTGCTCGGGGGAGTGGGCGCCTTCAAAGTAATCGAGTGTCACGCGGCCTCCGCCGCCGGATGTGCCGCGCGTGGTGCTGCCGGCTCCGTTGTCGGCGGTGGCGTCGTGGGCGATAACGAAGATGTTGAGGCGGGCGAGGGGCTGTGTGTCGGAGGCGAAGGTTCCGTCGGAGGCGGCAACCAGGATGCGGCGCAGCTCGTCATTGAAGCCGGCGCGGACCTGGGTGATGCGCGGATCGAAGTCGCGGGCGGCGCGGTCGGCGCGCTGGATGAGGAGCAATTTGGTGGCGATTTCGGCGTCGGCGGTGGCCCCGGTGATGGGATAGAGCGTGGGCTTATCGGATGTGTGGCGGAAGCCAGCGATGGGCTGCTTGGCCGGGCCGCTGGCGATGAGGGCGGCGGTGCGGGCGGCGCGCAGAAGGCGGGCGGAGGAGAGGTCGTCGGTGTAGGCGTAGCCGGTGCGCTCGCCGGAGAGGACGCGAATGCCGCAACCCACGCTGATGCCCTGGCTGGCGGACTTGACCAGCGACTCATCGATGCCGAGCGAGGTGGAGGTGACCGACTCGAAGTAGAGATCGGCGTAGTCGCCGCCGGCCGAGAGCGCCTCGCCGAGACAGCGCTCCATCAGCCGCTCGGTGAGGCCAAGCTTCTCGATGAAATAGCGCTTGTGGTCGGGCGTTGGGACGGGAGTTTTGTCGGTCTGCAACAGGGGCACACTTCCATTCTAGGCTTCCGCATGGTTCGCGGCAAATAAAACACGAAGAAATGGGCCGCGAACGTGATACAGTTGCGGGTTCTGCTCATTTGCTGGCAGATGCGGAGGGCGGATGTAGTCTTAGGAGACGATGAAGCCACGAACGCTCAAGAGTTCGCTCGTGCTGTTCTTTATCACGGTGATGGCGGGGCTTGCGGTGCGGATGGCTCCGCTTGGGCTGCCGGCGGTGGTGGTGAAGTACGGCGGATCGATGATGTGGGCGGTGATGATCTACTGGATCGCCTCGACTGCGCTGTTGCAGTGGCGTCTGCCGGTTGTGGGGTTGGTCGCGGGGGCGATTGCTACGGGGGTTGAGTTTTTCAAGCTGTATCACTCGCCGGGGATGGACGCATTCCGGCTGACGCTGCCGGGGATGATTCTGCTGGGACGGTTCTTCTCCGTGCGGGACATTGTGGCGTACTGGGTTGCGATCGGCGCTGCGGCGTGGCTGGATGGGAGGATTCGGCGGTTGGAGGGTTAGGGCGGGCGGAAAGAGACGGCGTGGCGCTGAGGACAAGAAGCAGATTCCTTCGCTGCGCTGCGGAATGACATGCGAGAACAGACAACGACGCAATACGGAGATTCTGGCTGCGCCAGAATGACGAGCTAGCTAAGATCGAATCAATTTACCCATATATTCGGGAAGATATACCGATACGTCCGGGAGGACGGCTCATGAAGGCGACAGTGCTTAAGAGAGGACAGTTCCAGGAAGTTCATCGCGCCGATGATGCCGACGATCTATTCAAGAAGCTCGGAATCTGATGCACGCTCCTCCTACGCTTCTCGTTCCGCCACGTGCAGCGTGGTCCATGGCCCCGAATTCACGTTGTAATAGATCCGCTTCCCGTCGGGGCTGAATGCAGGATGTGGGTGGTTCTTTCGCCAAGTCGTCGCGCCCTCGTCTCCTTGAAACTTGGCAATCCACGTCCAGTCCGTCCCCGCCGCATCGCACACCGCAACGCCCCATTCGCCCCGCTTGCCGCCGAACGCCTCCAGCTGCGTGTCGGTCACAAACAGCTTGCCGTCGGGGCTGGGCGTCAGGTGCTGCCCGTGAAACTCCGGAAGATTGGGAATCGAAACCGTCTTGCCGGTATACGCGTCCGTCACGGTGTTGTGATAGTTCAGAATCCGCCGCGAATCCGGGAACCACGCCGGGTGGCCCCAGTCATGCTGGAAGTAGAGCAGCTTCGCGTGCTGGATATCGAACACCACCAGTCCCTCGCGGTCCGACTGGTAGCTATGCGGCCATTTCAGGTGGCCGGACGGCATCGGCACATAGCCGTCGTCGGTTGCGGAGAGCTTGACGAAAATCAGATTCAGGTCCGGCGAAATCGTCCCGAACGGCGTCGAGATGGGCTTCTGCCCATACAGCGCTGCCACCTGCTGCGGATACGCCGCCCGGATCGCATCGGCCGTCACCAGCGTCTTGATCTCGCCCGTCGCGGCATTCAGCAGCTCCACGTCGCGATACTGATCCGGCTGAAAGTGCACCCCGTAAATTGGCACCAGGTCCGAATCCTGCTGCCCGAAGCTCACCATCCTGTGCTTCGCCAGCACCCGCTGCGCCAGCGTCGCGGGATCCACCGTGACCACCACCACCTCACCGTCGCGCAGGTCGTGGAAGATGATGCGGCGCCCTTTGGAGATCCACTGCTGGCACGCGACGCGGTGCGCGTCTTCGCAGTCCAGCCCCGTCACCAGCGTGCGCTCCTTTCCCGTCGCCCGGTCGCGCACCACCAGCGTGCCTTCGGTCTGCCCGTCTGCCACCGTCGAGGTATAAAAGAGCACGCTCTTCCCGTCCGGGCTCTCCGGGGTGACGTTGAAGTAGGTATGAATCGTATGCCGCCCCGCCACATCCGACACCTGGCTGATCTTCACGCCGGACTTCCACGGCGCAAGCGCGACGCTATGACCGCTGTCCGGTGCTGCACCCCCGCCGCCTCTCGGATTCGGCGGCTGCGCCAGCACTCGCACCGCGCGCGAAGCCGCGGCGGCAGCCCCCGCAAGCTCAAGAAAACGTCGACGGGTTAGATTCATGGCAGGCAAGTCCCCCAATTAGCGTCACGGGGACAGTAGTGAATGGCCGTCGCGCGTGTCAAGCGACCGGCCATTGACCACGGACAACGGACAACTAGCTCCCCTTGGCGTCCACATACTCCTCCCGCCAAGCCGTCTGGATCGCCTCCAGAATCCCCTCGTTCGACTTTGCCGGGTCGCCCACAAAGTCCGGCAGCTGCACCACCCACTTGTGCAGATCGGTAAACCGCACCGTGTAGGGATCGGTCTCTGGAAACATCTCCTGCAACTGAATCCCGATCTCCTCGGTATCGTTCCAATCCAGTTCCCGCGCCATGTTATTCACCCCTTGCCCATCAAGATCGACTTGCACCGGATCGTCTCCATCGGTGTCGATCGGTGTTAAGCCTTCTCTCCGCCAGCCGCGAATCCTAGCTCCCTGGCCCATGCGCCGGCTTGCCTTCCTGCACATAGTTCCGGTTCCACTTGGGAATCTCCACCACATACGTCCCCGGCCGCTCGATCACCGCCTGGCAGCCCAGCCGCGAGTTCAGCTCGATGCCCGCCGCCGTCTCCAGCCGGTCCAGCTCCAGGTCTTCGGCCTCGCTGGTCCCCTCGGCCCCCTGCTTCACATGCAGATGGCAGGTGGTGCATGCGCACACCCCCCCGCACGCGTGGTCGAGGAATATCCCGTAGTTCACCGCCACGTCGAGAAACGACATCGGCTGGCCGTGGCCCTCATAGGGCAGCGAGTTGAAGGCAAACTCCACCGTCCTGCCCTCGGGCAGAAATGTCACCCGCACCATGCCCTCGGCGGGCGGCTTCGACAGATCGACTTCACGCAAATCGGCAACGCGATCGGACATACGCCCTCCAAAACCTTAACGCCGATTGACACCGACGAGCACCGATCAAGAGCAATAACAATTAAGAACAGAAAGGAAAAGAAACAACAAAAACAAGAAATCAACTGTGAAGCGTGTGCATCCATCCTGATCTTACTCAAAACCGATTTGCTCTCAATCCGTATTTGTTCTTGTAATTAATCGGTTCCATCGGTGTTGATCGGTGTTAGGTCTTTTCCTCGGCCACGGATTCCTCTTCGAACTCGGCCTTGGCGAAGGCGTGCGGCGCGGTGAGGTCTGCTCCCATGCTCTCGTCCGCCGCATCCATCGTCTGGCCCTTCATCGCGCTCATCACCTCCGAGTCCATCATCAGCTCGGCGAAGCGGCGCGTGGCCTTGTCGAGCTGCTCGATGTTCTGGCGAATCAGTTTGTAGTCGCTGCCCGCGGCAGAGATCTTCAGCTCGTTTACGCAGGCCGCGATCTGCGCCAGCTCGTCGGGCGTCAACTGCTTCCAAGCCGCATGGCTGCTGCCTTTTTCCACCGCCGTCAGGATCGTCTCGGCCTCGTTCTTCATCTCGATCAGTTGGCGCGCGTCCAGGTCTGCTTCGGCGTGGTCGAACGATGCCAGGATCATCGTCTCCACCTGCTCGTCGGTCAGCCCGTAGGTTGGCTTCACCTCGATCTCGGCCGCCTTGCCGCTGCGCTGCTCGCGCGCGCTCACGTGCAGAATTCCGTTGGCGTCGATCAGGAACTTAACCTCGATGCGCGCCATTCCGGCCACCATCGGCGGAATGCCTTTCAGGTCGAAGCGCGCCAGGCTGCGGCAGTCTTTCGCCAGCTCGCGCTCGCCCTGCACCACATGGATCGCCACATTCGTCTGCCCGTCGACGCCGGTGGTGAAGTGCTCGGTCGCGCTGGCCGGGATCGTCGAGTTGCGCTCGATGATCCGGGCGACGACTCCGCCCAGCGCCTCGATCCCCAGCGACAGCGGCGTCACGTCCAGCAATAGCAGGTCATCAAGCGCGGAACCTGCGTTCGCGCCGGCCAGAATCTGCGCCTGCACCGCCGCACCCAGCGCGACCACTTCGTCGGGGTTCAACTCGGTGTGCGGCTTCTTGCCGCGCGCGCTCAGGCTGAAGAGTTCGTCGACCAGCGCGCGCACCGCCGGGATGCGCGTCGATCCGCCCACCAGCACCACCTCGTCGATCTGCTCCGCCGTCAGGTGCGCGTCCTTCAGCGCCTGCACGCAGGGACGCGCCGTGCGCAGAATCGTCTGTGAGATCAGCTGTTCGAACTGCTCGCGCGTGATCTTGCGCGTGTACTGCTTCCCATTGGGCAGCAGCACAGCGAGCTTCGCCTCGTCGGCCTCAGAGAGCGCAATCTTCGCCTCGATCACCGCCTTGCGCACTGCTTGCACCTGCTCGCCGGTTGGGATCGCGTCCCTGTCGATGGAGCGGTCGGCGTCGCCCGCAATGTCGTCCAGCGCAATCGCTATCAGCAGATTGTCGATGTCGTCGCCGCCCAGGTGCGTGTCGCCACCGGTGGAGATCACCTCGAATATCCCCTCGTGCAGCTTGAGGATTGAAATGTCGAAGGTACCGCCACCGAAGTCGTACACCGCGATCAGCCCGTCGCGTTTCTTGTCCAGCCCATAGGCCAGCGCCGCAGCCGTCGGCTCGTTCACCAGGCGCAGCACCTCGAGCCCCGCGATCCGCCCCGCATCCTTGGTCGCCTGCCGCTGCGCGTCGTTGAAGTAGGCGGGAACCGTAATCACCGCTCGCGTCACCGGCGCGCCGAAGAAGCGCTCCGCGTTCATCTTCAATTGCAGCAGGATGTATGCCGAAATCTCCGGTGGAGTCAGTTGCAACCCGCCCACCTCGAGCTTCAGCACGTCGCCCAGCGCGAGACCTTCCACCAGCTTGAAGGGGAAGAGCTTCAGCTCCTGCTGCACGTCTTCGACGCTGCGCCCCATCAGCCGCTTGGCGGAGTAGACCACGCTCGACGCGTCTTTCAACAGCGTCGCCCGCGCGCCGTTGCCCACCACAAAACCTCGTTGAGTAGCATCGAAGGCCAGCACCGAAGGCACCAGCCGGTCGCCGTCCTCGCCGGGAATGATCGTCGGCTGATCGCCCTGCATGAACGCGACCAGCGAGTTGGTCGTCCCCAGGTCGATGCCGACGACGCGTGCTGCGCTACCTTCCGCCATGGATTGCGTGTTCTCCCAAAATCTGTACCGCTTGCGCCGCGAGCCTGTGTTGATTGGATGTGATCTGGCGATCCACGATTCCTCGCCAGCCTCTATTGTCCTATAAACAGAAGTTGGCGAAGTTGTGGTCACGAGGCCCACATCTCAGAGTCGAGATGTGTGGCGCCCAGCGCCCGGCACCGACTTGTTTCGGTGGAGAAATTAGAGGAAGGCGACGGACTGGATTCCGGCGACGTCGAAGCGCTTGCGGCAGCGGATGTTTTTGCATCCCACCAGGTCGTCGGTGCGCACCATATAGCTCTGCGCCTTGGCAAAGCGGGCGCGGTCGCGCTCGTCTGCGTTGCGCGGAAGCTGCGCCTTCTTGCGGCGGACAAGCCATCCGATCTGGTACTCGCCCGGCTGACCACAGTGCGGACAGGTCATGGTATGCGTGCGCTGCTCGGGTTTTTCGTCGAAAAAGTCGCGTTCTTCCATACTGGAACCCTCCCGGATTGGCCGCCTGCTGGTTCGGCTCGGCAATCCTGGCCATACTGCTGCAATGAAAAGTATTGCATAATCGTGGCTGCGGCGCAGCGAGGCATTTTTGCGCGGCGCAGTGGTTCGTTTGCGCGAGGTCTGCGGATGAGCAAGGCGAAGAAGCGGGTCTTCTCGGTGGTGAAGGCGGTGAAGCAGAACGCGCGGGACCGCGTCGGTCCGGTGCCGCCGGAGCGCGTGATCCCCGACCCGAAGCAGAAGGCCGCCGCCAAACCAAAGCACAAGAAGACCCTGGCCGATCTGTTGAGCGGTGGTTCCGAAGGCGACGAAGGATGAAGGCGCTAGCGTCAATCCGCATTGAGAGACAGGCAACATGATCCGCAGTTTTTATCGATTGCGTAAGTATATTGCTGTAATATACAGACGGAAGGAAAAATGGACCTTCGGAACATCACCGGGTTTGATTGGGACGCGGGAAATGCGCGCAAGAACGAGAAGCATGGAGTTTCTCCGGTGGAGATTGAACGAGTCTTTGTCAACAGACCTCTTCTGATTGCAGCGGATCCCCAGCACTCGCAGACGGAGGAACGATTTGCAGCACTGGGCATTACCGACGAGGGCCGTCGTCTGACGGTGGTGTTTACTCTTCGCGAAGAGAAGAGCAGGATACGGCCAATCTCAGCACGTCCGATGAACCGAAGGGAGCGAACGACCTATGAAAAAGCCACTTAAGCCAATTCCAAAGTTCAAATCCGAATCGGAAGAACGTGCGTTCTGGGAGAGCAAGTCGAACGACACCACGGATTACTTCGATTGGAGTAAGGCAAAATTCGTGGAGTTTCCCAACCTTCAGCCATCGACCAAGACCATCTCGCTTCGTCTGCCGCAGAACCTGCTCGACAGAATTCGGGCGCGGGCGAACCGCCTCGATGTTCCGTATCAGTCGCTGATGAAGGTCTGGCTGGCAGAGAAGGTGGAAGAGATCTCGGCGCAAGCTGCGAAGTAGAGACCAGGGCGCGCCGCGATTCTGTAAACTGGAGCGATGAGTCAGCAGGAGTTCGTCCTGATCCTCTTCCAGGTGGTGGTCTTGGTGCTGGCCTTCTCGGTGCACGAGAGCGCGCACGCGTATGTGGCCATGCGCCTGGGCGACCCGACGGCCTACATGCTGGGGCGAGTCACGCTGAACCCGGCGAAGCACCTCGATCCGCTGGGCTCGGTGCTGGTCCCGCTCATCTCGCTGGTCTATGGCGGATGGCTGATCGGCTGGGCCAAGCCCTGCCCGGTGACGACGCGCAACTTCCGCCACCTCCGGCGCGACGACATTCTGGTCTCCATGGCCGGGCCGGCCAGCAACCTCGCCATGGCCACCGTCGCTCTCCTGTTGCTGATCGTCTTTAAACACGCCGCGCCGGGAGGCTTGATGACCATTGCTGCTGCGATGGCGACTGCAAACCACATTCCGGTGGATGTCGGCGCGTTTCCGCTCTTCCCCGTGGCCATGCTGCTCTACTACGGCGTGCTGATCAACTTGCTGCTGCTTGTCTTCAACCTGATTCCGATCCCGCCGCTGGACGGAAGCCACGTTCTGCGCCACTTCCTGCCCTACCGCGTGGAGCAGGTGTACAACCAGATCGGGATGTACGGCCTGATCGTCCTGTTGCTCTTTGGCGGACATTGGATCGCGAGCTTCTATTATCCGTTGATGGGCGTTTACGACCGGCTGCTGCTGTCGTTGTAGAGGGGGCGAATCCTGTTACCCTTGCGATTGAGATGAAGATGAGCGAAGAGACAAAACAACCGGTGCCGCGGCGCGTGCTGAGCGGCATGAGACCCACGGGCAAGCTGCACCTGGGCAACTACATGGGCGCGCTGAAGAACTGGGTGGAGTTGCAGAACGCGACGAACGAGGACGGCGCGCCAAAGTACGAGTGCTACTTCTTCATCGCGGACTACCACGCGCTGACGACGGACTACGCCGACACCAGCGGCCTCAAGGAGAACGTGCGGGATGTTGCGCTGGACTTTCTGGCCGCCGGGCTCGACCCGAAGCGCTGCACCATCTTCGTGCAGAGCGATGTCCCGGCGCACGCCGAGCTGAGCCTGCTGCTGGGCATGATTACGCCGCTCAGTTGGCTGGAGCGCGTGCCGAGCTACAAGGACCAGCAGGAGCAGCTCAAGGAGAAGGACCTAGCCACCTTCGGCTTTCTCGGCTATCCGCTGCTGATGAGCGCCGACATTCTGGTGTATCAGGCTGACTTCGTGCCGGTGGGCCAGGACCAGGCAGCGCACGTCGAGATCACGCGCGAGATTGCGCGGCGGTTCAATCATTTTTACAGCGGTGGTAATCAGGAGATTCTGCCGGAGCCGAAGGTGCTGCTGACGCCGAGTCCGAAGCTGCCGGGGACGGATGGGCGCAAGATGTCGAAGAGCTATGGGAACACGATCCTGCTCTCCGACACTGAAGCTGACGTTCGCGCCAAGTTGAAGACGATGGTGACCGATCCGGCGCGGATTCGGCGGACGGACGCGGGCAATCCTGAGATCTGTCCGGTCTTCGATCTGCACAAGGTATTTTCTTCGAGCGAAACGCAGGCGGACGTTCGCGCAGGCTGCACGTCGGCGGGGATCGGGTGCATTCAGTGCAAGGGCTGGCTGGCCGACGCGGTGGTGAAGGAGCTTGCGCCGATCCAGAAGCGAAGAGAGTACTTCGAGGCGCATCCCGATGAAGTCGATGCAATTCTGAACGAGGGCGCGGTGCGAGCGAACCAGCGCGCCGAACAGACGATGCAGCAGGTGCGCTGTGCGGTGGGACTGGTATAGCGATGGCGGATGAGACTCTGAGCGACGCGACAGGGAACGAGCGGTCCGGCGGCACGGAAGCGGTCGACGCGGCGGAGACTTTGGCTGAGACTGATGCGAATGCTGCTGTAGACGAGAAGATTGAGCCAATCGGGGAGACGCTGGTGCTACAGCCGGGGCCGGTGACGCCGGAGATGGATGCGAAGAAGACGAACGCGGCCAAGGATGCGGCGGCTCAGGAAGAGGCCTCGCAGTCGCCGTTCTCGGTGACCGTGGGGCAGGTGTACGACGGGCCTCTGGATCTGTTGCTGGACCTGATCCGCAAGCAGAACATCGACATCTACGACATTCCCATCGCTCTGATTACGGCGCAGTTCCTCGACTACTGCCACCAGTTGCGGCAGACCGACGTGGATGCGGCGGGCGAGTTCATCTATGTGGCGTCGCTGCTGATCCACATCAAGTCGAAGACGCTGCTGCCGCGCGATCCCTCGGACGTGACGGGCGCGGACGCGGAGGACCCGCGCCGCGAGCTGGTGGAGCGGCTGCTGGAGCACGAGCGTTTCAAGGCCGCCGCACAGATGCTGATGCAGAAGCAGCAGATTGAAGAGGCGACCTGGTCGAACCCTGGAATGCGCTCGTTTCTGCGCGACGAGACGGGCGGCGAGCAGGCGGGCGCCGGCGACGAACAGGAGATTGCGGCGGACACGGTGGATCTGGTGCGCGTCTTTCAGCAGGTGCTGGAGCGGCTGCGCGAGCGGCCCGTGCTGGACGTGGACGAGGAGTCGGTGACCGTGGCGCAGATGATCGACTATGTGAAGCAGCGGCTGATCATGGAGGACCGCCCGGTGAGCCTGCGGCGGTTGCTGCAGCGCACGCACTCGGAGCGGGCGCTGATCTGCATGTTTCTGGCGATGCTGGAGCTGGTGCGGTTGCAGGCGGTGCTGTTGCACCAGCCGCGCGAGCTGGGCGACATTCTGATCAAGAAGGCGGACAGCTTCGACCTGGTCTTTGCCGGTCAGGCGCCGGCGCGGGACGACTGGCGGTAGCTCGGTTGTACGATATTCGTTTTCTGCTGTGCGTTATTCGTCCTTCGTGCCCTGTTGTCCACAGTCCGCCGGCCCGTCCGGTTCATTTATAAGCAATTGATTAATATGTGGGTTAGATTGCATCTGGATGTGCGTTTGGGGCGAGCGGAGGTTGCGGAACGGCTGAATCTTCACGGAACTGTAACATTTCTAGACGATGAATAGAGTAGCGTCAGTTATGGATCAGCAATTCAAGTAAGGTGATTCATGGCCACGCCAGCCACGCTGCCACAGCCCACGATACTCGAAGAGAAGAACCTCGCAGACAATTTAAAGAATTCGTCCGCCGGAAAGATCGGCGCAGGGATATTTGCGCTGATTTTGGCGGGTGGTCTGATCTATATCACGGCGCAGGTGTGGGGCGACCTTTCGGTCGTCCATACGGTGCATCTGTTTCCATACCTGCTGCTTGGGCTGGCGTTGCTGATTGCGCTGGGGTTCGAGTTTGTGAACGGGTTTCACGATACGGCGAATGCGGTGGCGACGGTGATCTATACCCACTCGCTGGAGCCGCATATCGCGGTGGTTTATTCGGGCATTCTGAATTTCGTGGGCGTGCTGCTCAGTTCGGGCGCGGTGGCTTGGGCGATCGTCTCGCTGCTGCCGGTGGAGCTGATTCTGAAGGGGAACTCGGGTTCGGGCTTCGCCATGGTCTTTGCCCTGCTGGTGGCGGCGATCCTGTGGAACCTGGCGACCTGGTACCGCGGGCTGCCGGTGTCCAGTTCGCATACCATGATCGGTTCGATCCTGGGCGTGGGGCTGGCGTACCAGATGATGATCGGGAAGACGGGGACCTCGGGCCTGGATTGGGAACAGGTGAAGAAGGTGATTACGGCGCTGTGCGTCTCGCCCCTGGTGGGGTTTGTCGCGGCGGGGCTGGTGTTTCTTCTGTTCAAGCTGTTGGCCAGGGACCCGCGGCTGTATCAGGCCCCCAAGGGAGCCGCGCCGCCGCCGCTCTACATCCGCTGCCTGATGATTCTGCTGTGCGGCGGGGTGAGCTATGCGCACGGATCCAACGACGGCCAGAAGGGCATGGGGCTGATGATGTTGATCCTGGTGGGCACGGTGCCCACTGCCTATGCGCTGAACCATACCATGGGCGCCAGCCAGGTGCAGGAGTTCGCGGTGGTTTCGACGCAGGTGGCCGGAGCGCTGGACCATTATGTGCAGCCGGGAACGGCGGCGCAGAACGCCGAAGCGGAACTGGAGAACTTTGTCAGCACCAAGAAGTATGAGCCGAAAGTGACGCTGGCGCTGCAACAGATGGTGCTCGACATCCGCAACGAGACCACGCAGTACGGGACGCTCGAAGGCGTGCCGACTACGATGCAGGCCAACGTGCGCAACCAGATGTACCTGACCAACGAGACGCTGCGGCTGATGGCCGGCAGCGGCGGGCCGCGGATGTCGGCGGCGGACGCGAAGATTGTCGCTGAATACACGGGGTTCCTGGACAAGTCGACGAAGTTCATTCCTACCTGGGTGAAGGTGGCCGTGGCGCTGGCGCTGGGGTTGGGGACGATGATCGGATGGAAGCGGATCGTGGTGACAGTGGGCGAGAAGATCGGCAAGGCGCGCATGACCTACGCGCAGGGGGCATCTGCGCAACTGGTGGCGATGGCGACCATCCTTGCGGCGGGCACATTCGGCCTTCCGGTGTCCACGACACATGTGCTGAGCTCCAGCGTGGCGGGGACGATGGCGGCCAATCGCAGCGGGTTGCAACGGGCCACGATTCGCAACATCACGGCTGCGTGGGTCTTCACGCTGCCCGCGGCAGCGCTGCTCTCCGGCGGGCTCTTCTGGCTCTTCAACTCGCTGGCGAAGTAGAGGGTAGGCGAGGCTGAGGAGTTGCGTAACACCGATTTCCATTGAGAACACACCCTTCTGTGAGTGTGAGCAGAAAGACGCGGGGTTTTTTCTGTGCGCGGCCCACTCGTCTCTGCACACAGGCCGCTGGGTTGATATGCTAGCCTCTGACACTAACCATGAGCCTGAAAGCTAAGATCGAAGCTGTAATCTATGCCTCCGAAGAGCCGGTGACGCTGGCGCAACTGGTGGGACTGCTGGGCGATGAAGCGCAGGCCGAGCTGGACCGCTCGGTTTCGACGCAACAGTCGCTCTCGCTGGACGAGACGGAAGCGGCGGAGGCAGACCCAACGCTGGAGCCGGAGTTCGATGCGGACAATGCAGGGCCCGTCGCGGAGGCTGGTTCGCCAGCCGCGCCAGACTCTGCCGATTCGCCGGGCAACTCGGACGCGGACGAGGCCAGCGGCGTTCTTGCAACGGAGCCGAACCGGCAGACTGCGGAGCAAACAGGTTCGGCTGCGGACTCGGCTGCGGACTCCTCTGCGTTCGATGCTGCCGCGGCTACGGCGCGGGCGGAGCGGTCGCGCCTGGCCCGGCTGCGCGCGCACTTTCGCGTGCTGCTTGACCAGTTGATCGCCGAGTACGCGGCGCCAGAATCGGACCACGGGTTGGAGATTCGCGAGGTCGCCGGGGGCTTCCGTTTTGCCACCAAGCCGGAGTACCACGACGCGGTGCGCGGCTTCGTGCGCACCCTGAAGCCGCCGCTGAAGCTGACCCTGCAATCGCTGGAGACCCTGGCCGTCGTGGCGTACAAGCAGCCGGTGACGGCGCCCGAGATCTCCGAGATCCGCGGCGTGGACTCCAGCGCCGTGCTGGGCTCGCTGCTGGCGCGCAAGCTGATTGCGACGGCGGGGCGCAAGCATGTGATCGGGCGGCCCATCCTGTACAAGACGACGCGCGAGTTTCTGCTGAAGTTCGGACTGAAGGACGTCTCCGAGCTGCCCTCGATCGAGGAGTTCGAGAAGATGGCAGGGCAGTTGGCCGAGCAGGAGGAGATGGCGATGGAGCACGGGACGCCGGAGCCGCCGGAGGAGCCTGAGTCGCCCACTTCCGAGACGGAGGACGATGCGTCCGATCCATCGGCTGTCGAGGCCAAGCTGTGGCGTAGGCAATAATGGAGTAGGGCCGGTTTGCATTGGCCACTTGAGATGGATGTGACCGCGATGAGATGGTCCGCGGTCAGAGGGATGAGGCAGGGATGACGAAGGCGATGGGCAAACAGGCGGAAGAACAGAAGCAGATTCCCTACGGGAATGACAAACAAGAAAAGCAAGAGCAGCCCAAGGGTGAGCGGCTACAGAAGATTCTGGCGGCGGCGGGGATAGCGAGCCGGAGGAAGGCCGAGGAGATCATCCTGGCCGGGCGGGTGCAGGTCAACGGCACGGTGGTGATGGAGTTGGGGACGAAGCACGATGCCAGCCGCGACCACATCCGCGTGGATGGCAAGCTGCTGAAGGGGCCGGAGGTGCGGCGCTACTACATGCTGAACAAGCCGCGCGGCTATGTGACGACGCTCGACGATCCGCAGAAGCGGCCGACCGTGATGGACCTGATGATGAAGCCAAAATCCGGGCCGCATGGCGACCGCGTGAGGCTCTATCCCGTGGGTCGGCTGGATTATTTATCCGAGGGCCTTTTGTTGATGACCAACGACGGCGAGCTGGCGAACAAGCTGTCGAAGGCGGCGGCGGGCGTGGAGAAGACCTACTTGGTGAAGGTGAGCGGCGTGCCGGAGGCGGCGGGGCTGGAACAGATTCGGCGGGGGATTGTGATCGACCGCGGGCGGCTGGATGAGGTGCGGGCAGGGCGAAGAGACCGGATTGTGACCGCGCCGGCGCGGGTGGAACTGGTGCGCGCAGGCGACAATCCCTGGTACCAGGTGACGCTGACCGAGGGACGCAACCGCCAGTTGCGCAAGATGTTCGAGGAGATTGGCCACCATGTGGAGAAGATCCGGCGGATCGGGTATGGCGCGCTGCGGCTGGACGTTCCGCCGGGCGAGTTCCGCGAGTTAAAGCCGGGCGAGGTGATGGCGCTGGAGCGCGCGGCGCAGGGCAAGAAGGTGGTGCCGAAGAAGCGCGTGCCGGAGTTTGCCCAGTTGAAGGCCCCGGGAATGAAGAAACGAAGACAGTTGTGAGTTGCAGATTGCAGGTTGCTGGTTGTCGGTTGCTGGTTGAAGACGCAGCGCGCCGGGGTGGGGTTGGCGATGTGGTAAGTGACCCAAAAGAGGGTTTGACGAGAGTAGGTCGATGAGCCTAGAAATACACGCGGCCCTAATGGTGCTCGCAGTTTTTAATACTGCGGTGGAAGACAAAATGGGGTCGGATGCATCTAACTAGAGTCAGCAGCTGGAGCGCCGAACCGGAGGGCAAAGCCGGGCGGAGATTGGCCGATAGAGAAGAAGAAAACCGGCATCCGAACGAGAGAATCACCCATCCGAGCAGCAATTGGGGCAGCAAAGGAGCAATACAAAGTGGCAATTGAGCATGCAACATTTGGAGCTGGATGTTTTTGGGGCGTTGAGGCCCGTTTTGCAGAGATGCCGGGAGTGATCGACACAGCGACAGGATACGCGGGGGGGGGCCTGGAGCACCCGACGTACAAGGACGTGTGCAGCGACCACAGCGGACACGCGGAGGTGGTGGACGTGACCTTCGATCCGTCGCGCATCTCGTTCGATACGCTGCTGGACGCGTTCTTTGCCATGCACGATCCGACGCAGGTGAACCGGCAGGGGCCGGACTGGGGCTCGCAGTACCGCAGCGTGATCTTTGCCCATTCGGACGATCAGCTCTGGCAGGCGAGGGCGAAGATCGCGGAGCTGAATGCGACCGGCGCCTATCGCAAGCCAATCGCGACCCAGGTGATGCCGGCGTGCGCCTTCTGGAAGGCCGAGGAGTTCCACCAGCGCTACCTGGAGAAGCGCGGCATGGTGAGCTGCCAGATCTAGTTGCGGGTTGCTGGTTGTTAGTTGAGGGTGGCTCTGCGGCTAGCTGGCGAAGGAGCGCTTTCTGATCCAGAAGGCGACGTTGACCAGGCCGATGAGGGCGGGGACTTCGATCAGTGGGCCGACGACTCCGACGAAGGCCTCGCCGGAGTTGAGGCCGAAGACGGCGACCGAGACGGCGATGGCCAGCTCGAAGTTGTTGCCCGCGGCGGTGAAGGAGAGCGCGGCGGACTGCGCGTAGTCCGCGCCCAGACGCTTGCCCATCCAGAAGCTGACCAGAAACATGATGAGGAAGTAGAGCACCAGCGGAAGCGCGATGCGCACCACTTCCAGCGGCAGGCGGACGATGAGATCACCCTTGAGCGAGAACATCACCACGATGGTGAAGAGCAGCGCAACCAGGCTGAGCGGACCGATGCGCGGCAGGAAGCGCGCGCGGTACCAGTCTTCTCCTTTGCGGCGGATGAGAATGGTTCGGGTGAGGAATCCGGCGGCGAACGGGACGCCGAGGTAGAGGCCGACGCTGCGCGCGATCTGCGCGATGCCGATGGCAACGACGCTTCCCGCAAGGCCGAACCAGCGCGGCAGCACGGTGAGGAATGCCCACGCGTAGAGGCTGTAAAAGAGGACCTGAAAGATGCTGTTGAGGGCGACCAGGCCGGCGACGTAGTCCGTGTCTCCCTCGGCCAGCTCGTTCCAGACCAGCACCATGGCGATGCAGCGGGCGATGCCGATGAGGATGAGGCCGCGCATGTATGCCGGTTCGCCGCGCAGGAAGACGAGAGCGAGGAAGAACATCAGAATGGGGCCGATGATCCAGTTCTGCACCAGCGAGAGAGCGAGGACGCGGCGGTTACGGAAGACTTCGCCGAGTTTTTCGTAGCGGACCTTGGCCAGCGGCGGGAACATCATGACGATAAGGCCGATGGCGATGGGGATGTTGGTGGTGCCGCTCTGGAAGCGGTTGACGAAGACCGAGACGTGCGGCACGAAGTGTCCCAAGCCAACGCCGACGGCCATGGCGAGAAATATCCAGAGCGTGAGGAAGCGATCCAGAAACGAGAGATGCTTTCGCTGCAGCGGAGCGCAGTTTTGGCCCTGGGTGTGCGGCGCGAGAGGCATGGCTAACGGGCCTTCCGCCTGCGGGTGCGGGCGGCGGCGGACGGCGCGGGTGCTGCCTGTAGGGCTGTGAACTTCGCCGGAGTGCAGCAGGCCTTGCCGAGGCGGGCGCGGTCTGCCTGCATGGCGCGGTCCTGCTTAAGCCAGGCGAGCGTCTGGAGCAGAAGTTCGGCGGCGCCGGCGTCCGCGGGCGGAGTGATGCGGTAGTGCATCCACTTGCCCTCGCGGCGCGCCTCGACGACTCCCGCGCGGCGCAGGTAGGCCAGGTGGCGGCTGATCTTGGGCTGCGCCTGCTTCAGGATTTCGACGAAATAGCAGACGCACAGCTCCTGGTCGCCCATGAGGTTGAGCAAGCGCAGGCGGGTGGAGTCGCCGAGGGCCTGAAAGAAACGTTCAACCTTGAAGTGCGCTGGTCTTGTGAGCGACGAATTGGAACGCGGCGGTTTCTTTGCCATGGCTTACTTATACGCCTTGACAGATATGTTGGCAAGTCATATAGTCGCCTTAGCAGATATGTTTTCTGGAGGCGATGGAATGGCAGAGCAGGTCCTGGAGTCGGTGCGGGCGAAGTATGGTGCGGTGGCGGAGAGTGGGCTATCGAGCAAGAACGCGGGAGTGAAGGCGGTGGCGGAGGCCTTCGGATATACCGCCGAGGAGTTGCGGTCGATTCCGGCGGGGGCCAATATGGGGCTCTCCTGCGGGAATCCCACGGCAACGGCCCACATTCAACCGGGCGAGGTGGTGGTCGATCTCGGTTCGGGCGGCGGGCTGGACGTATTTCTGGCGTCGAAGATGGTGGGGCCGGAGGGCCGTGCCATCGGCATCGATATGACGCCTGCGATGATCGAGCGGGCGTGTGCGAATGCGCGGGCGGGAGGGTATGGCAACGTCGAGTTTTATCTGTCCACCATCGACCGCATTCCGCTGCCGGATGCGTCGGTCGATTGTGTGATCTCGAACTGCGTGCTGAATCTGGCGCCGGACAAGTCGGCCGTCTTCCGCGAGATTGCGCGCGTGCTGAAGCCCGGCGGTCGAGTTGCGGTGAGCGATATTGCGCTGAAGCATGAGCTTCCGGAGGCCGTTGCGCAGAGCATGGCGGCGTACGTCGGGTGCATCGCCGGAGCGTTGCGGATTGAGGAGTATCGCGACGGCTTGCTGGCGGCCGGGTTCGAGCACGTGGAGATTGTGGACAGCGGCAAGGACTTGAACGCGTATGCCAAGGTGGAGAACCAGTCGGGCTGCTGCTCGCCGGCGATGGATAGCGGCGATCCGCTGAAAGTGATTGCGGAGCCCTGCTGCGCTCCCGCTGCTGGCCCGGCGGATTCGTTGCATGAGGAACTGAAAGCTCTGCTGGCGCAGTACGACATCAACGCGGCCGCGGCCAGCGTGAAGGTCTACGCGATCAAATCTCACGCATGCGCATAGGTCAAACAGTATTTTCACGGAGATGGTGTAGTGTGTTGCGGTACGAACGAAATACGGGGATTCTTACCCTTCGCAAGCTCAGGGTCAGAATGACAACTTCAGGGGGCTGCGCTCAGGGGCCGAATGACGACTTCATGCTTTGAGGAGATTTGATGCCGCACTATAACGTCTTGTTTCTATGCACGGGCAACTCCGCGCGGTCGATTATGGCGGAGGCAATCCTGAACCGCAAGGGGGCACCGAACTTCATCGCGTACAGCTCGGGGAGCCATCCCGCGGGCGCGGTGCGACCGGAGGCGTTGCGGCAGTTGCATCTGGCCGGACTGAGCACCGAAGGGTTGCGCAGCAAGTCATGGGACGAGTTTGCGGCGCCCGGCGCTCCGCGGATGGACTTCGTCTTCACGGTGTGCGATAACGCGGCGCGGGAGAGCTGTCCGCTATGGCCGGGGCAGCCCATGACGGCGCATTGGGGCGTGGCCGATCCGGCGGCGGTGGTGGGCACGCCTGCGGAGGTGGCGAGGGCCTACCGCGAGGCGTTCACGATTCTGGAGAGGCGCATCTCTCTGATGCTGGCGCTGCCGCTGGCCTCGCTCGATTCGCTTGCGATCAAGCGGGAGCTGGGGAAGATTGGCGACGTGGGTCTGCCGGAGTAAGCGTTCGGAAGATCGGTTACGACTTGCGTTTCGATTCCCTGCCCCATAGCCTTTACGACATGAGTGCTTCCGCTTCCAATTCCGTGCCCGCTGCGTTTGCTTCGCTCTCCTTCGATGAAAAGCTGGACCGTCTGGCCGAGGTTGCGGTGCGCGTGGGGCTGAACCTGCGCACGGGGCAGGAGCTGGTGTTGACCGCGCCGACGGAGGCGCTGCCGCTGGTTCGGCGAGTCACCGAACATGCGTATCGCGCGGGCGCGCTGCTGGTGACGACCTTCTACAGCGACGATCCGTGCGTACTGGCGCGCTACGAACATGCGCCGGACGCAAGCTTCGACTACGCGCCCGCGTGGCTACAGGATGCGATCCTGGCGGCGTTCAAGAGCGGCGCGGCGCGCATGGCGATTGCGGGCGGGAATCCGGCGCTGCTTGCGAAGGAGGACCCGGCGAAGGTCTCGCGCGCGAATATTGCCGTGTCAAAGGCGGCCAAGCCGGCGATGGAGCTGATCACGCGGCACGAGATCAACTGGACGATTGTTGCCGCGGCCACGCCGGAGTGGGCGAAGCTGGTCTTCCCCAATGAGCCGGTGGAGCAGGCGATGGCGAAGCTGTGGGAGGCGATCTTCACCGCGTCGCGGATTACGGGGGACGATCCCGTGGCCGACTGGCTGGCCCACGGAGCGCGCCTGAAAGAGCGCGTGGACACGCTGAATGCGAAGCGATTCGCGGCGCTGCACTTCAAGTCGCGCGACAGCGAGACCGATCTGACGGTGGGCCTCGCCGACCAGCATCTGTGGGCGGGCGGAGGAACGACGGCGGGCAACGGCGTCTATTGCCAGCCGAATATTCCCACCGAAGAGTGCTTCACCACGCCGCACAAGGAGCGCGTGGACGGCGTGGTGCGCGCGTCGAAGCCGCTCTCGCACCAGGGGACGCTGATCGAGAACATCCGCTGCCGCTTCGAGGGCGGAAGGATCGTGGAGGCCTCGGCGACCGCAGGCGAGGAGGCGCTGAACCGGCTGATCTCCACCGACGACGGCGCGCGGCGGCTGGGCGAGGTGGCGATGGTTCCCGCTTCGTCGCCGATTGCGGCGGCGGGGATTCTGTTCTGGAGCACGCTGTTCGACGAGAACGCTGCCAGCCACATCGCGCTGGGGCAGGCCTACTCGACGTGCCTGATCGGCGGGGAAAAGATGAATGAAGAGGATCTGGCCAAGCTGGGCGCGAACTCGAGCCTCATCCACGTGGACTGGATGATCGGCTCGGAGACGATGGACGTGGACGGCTTAACTGCCAGCGGCGCGGCTGAGCCGCTGATGCGCGCTGGCGAATGGGTGTAGGTAATTTTCACCGCCGGTATAGAGCGTTGCGCCTCAAGCAAAATACAGAGATTCTGACCCTTCGACAAGCTCAGGGTCAGAATGACGGCGTTTGAAAGGGGTAAACTGACACTCATCATGGAACTCTCCGGTTGTGGCACAGCACTGGTAACACCCTTCCTCGCGGACGGCGCGCTCGACGAGGCTGCGCTGGTCCGCCTTGTGAACTGGCAGATCGAATCGGGCGTCAACTTTCTGGTCGCATGCGGCACCACGGGCGAAGCCTCGACGATGACGGAGGCCGAGAACGCGCGCGTCATTGAGATCACAGTGAAGACCGCGGCGGGACGCGTGCCGGTCTTCGGCGGCTGCACTCACAACGCCACCAGCGAGGCCGTGGCGCGCGCGCGGAAGATGGCGAAGATTCCCGGGCTGGACGGCATTCTGACGGCCAATCCGTACTACAACCGGCCCGGCCAGGAGGGCCAGTTCCAGCACTTCCGCGCCATTGCAGAGGCGGTGGAGCTGCCGATTCTGCTGTACAACATTCCGTCGCGCACGGGCACCAACATGGAGCCGGCGACGGTGCTGCGGCTGGCCGAACTTGCGAATGTGATCGGCGTAAAGGAGTCGAGCGGCAACATCGCGCAGATTACCGAGATACTGAACAACGCGCCCACGGGTTTCAAGGTCTTCAGCGGCGACGACGCGATGACGCTGCCGGTGATCGCACTGGGCGGCGCGGGCGTGGTCTCGGTGGCATCGAACGCAATCCCCGCGCAGATGGCGCAGATGGTGCAGGCTGCGCTGAGTGGCGACTGGGCGAAGGCGCGCGCCATCAACCGCCGGTACTTCCGCCTGATGCAGGCGCACTTCTCGGAGCCGAGCCCCGCGCCGGTGAAGGCGGTGCTGGCGCTGCTGGGCCACGGCGAAGACCACCTGCGCCTGCCCATGGTTCCGGTGACGGCGGCCACGCGACAGAAGCTGGAGAAGCTGCTGGGCGAGCTGGGGCTGTTGGCACACGCGGCGTCTAATTCGTAAAGCCCGCGTATGCCGTAGCCGCTCGCAGCTCCATGCAACCGCTGCATTGCGATGCGCCGCATTGCCGCGTTCCCGCTACAATCGGAGCAGACCATGACCACTGCAAGCCTCGAATCCAGAATCGAAGAGTCTTTTGCCGCGGGCGCCGATACCGTCAGCGATGTGGACGCGCTCGACACGTTCCTCGAACTGCGCAACGCGCTGGAGGCGGGCACTCTGCGCGCGGCGGAGCCGGACGCGGCTGCGCCGACCAGATGGCGGGTGAATGCGTGGGTGAAGCGCGGCATTCTGCTGGGATTTCGCATCGGCGCGCTGACCCAGATGAGCGGCGGCGACGCGCTCAGCTTCCTCGACAAGGCGACCTACCCGGCGCGCAGCTTCACGCCGGAGGATGGCGTGCGGATTGTTCCCGGCGGCAGCTCGGTGCGGTCGGGGGCGTTTGTGGCGCGTGGCGTGGTCATGATGCCGCCCGCCTACATCAATGTTGGGGCGTACGTCGATGAGGGCACGATGGTGGACTCGCACGCTCTGGTGGGCTCCTGCGCGCAGATCGGTCGCCGCGTGCATCTGTCGGCCGGGGCGCAGATCGGCGGCGTGCTGGAGCCGGTCAACGCTTCGCCGGTGATCATCGAGGACGATGTGCTGGTGGGCGGCAACACGGGCGTCTATGAGGGGACGATTGTGCGGCGCGGCGCGGTACTGGCGGCGGGGACGATCCTGACGCGGGGCACTCCGGTCTACGATGTGGTCAACCGCACAATCCTGAAGGCGAACGCAGAGATG
>Ga0224534_1000388_pt1 | contig 28822 bp, 23 predicted proteins | sample 714E12024metaG_FD_172012 | JGI IMG/M metagenome (GOLD analysis project Ga0224534, IMG submission 172012) | Peat soil microbial communities from Stordalen Mire, Sweden - 717 E1 20-24 | ecosystem: Environmental > Terrestrial > Soil > Wetlands > Peat | place: Sweden: Norrbotten County, Stordalen... | reverse complement strand
GGGCTGTCTATCTGGCCTGGGTGGCAATCCATAACGGGCCGGCGGCCGGATGCGGTCCCGAGTCCGGCTGCGACAAAGTGCTTCACAGCCGGTGGGCCTACTGGCTCGACCTGCCGGTCAGCGTGCCCGCCGTGTTGGTATATCTGGCGTTGCTGGGAGTGACGATTCTCTTGCAGAAGCGCCCTTCGCCAGACGATCAGCGCGGATCATGGGCGGCCATCATTATCCTTTCGGTCATCGTGGCCGGCGCCGCCCTGTGGTTTGTCGGTTTGCAGGTTTTCGTCATCAAGGCGTTCTGCAAGTTCTGCATGACCGCCCATGCCTGTGGTTTTGCCGCGGCGCTGTTTTGCTTGAAAAATATTCCCCTGGCCGCCGACCCGGACACGCCGATGTGGACCACCGGGTCGGGCAAGCGGGGCGTTCCGCGCCAGGCGGTTTTTTCTCTCGTCCTGATCGGGTTGGCCGGTGTCGCGGTGCTGGCTGGCGGGCAAGTGCTCGTCCAAAAGCAACGCAATGTGGTCAAGGTCCTGCCCGTGGCGGGCGCCCGGGCCGCAAAAACGGCCGCCTCGCCTTCGTCTGCAAGCACGAACCATTCAATCCCGAAAGCGCTTGGCGGCCCGTCCACGGACCAGCCGGCATCTCCCAACGCCCGGTTGATCGCGCCCCGGACTCTGTCGCTTTACAGCAACCAGTTTTTGATCAAGCTCGACGACGTGCCCATGATCGGTTCGCCGGACTCCCCGCACGTCATCGTGTATCTCTTCGACTACACCTGTCCTCATTGCCGCGCCCTGCATTCCATCCTGGTGAAGACGTGCCAGCAGTTCAGCAACCAACTGGGTGTCGTTTGTTTGCCCATATCGTTATCTCCCCAGTGCAATCCGTTCATCCCGCGAACGTCCCACGTCGCTTCGAACTCCTGCGAATATGCGCGCCTGGGTTTGGCGGTCTGGCGGGCCAAACCCGAAGCCCAGCGCCAGTTTGACGACTGGATGTTTGCTACTGTGACACCACCCCCGTTGAAACAAGCCCGGGAATATGCAGCGCAACTGGTCGGCGCGGACAAGCTGGAATCCGCCCTCGCGGATCCGTGGGTCGCGCAACAAATCCTGACCGACTGCAAGATTCACCGCGCCAACTGGCTGGCCGTTGACAGCTCAGCGATGCCCCAAATAATCATGGGTGACGCCGTGAGTTCCGGCCCGCTCAACTCCGTCCAGCATCTCCTGATCCTGCTCAACCGGTACCTCGGCATGGACGTGGGACTTAATAGGCAGTAGATGGCCCATGCCCGGTCGGAGCGCCGTCCGTTCCTCCCTCCTGGCCCGGAAATCGCGCCAACCGCTCCTCCAGTGGCCTCGAATATTGTGGCGAATGCTGTGAACCCGCCCGCGCCCGCGCCCGCGGCCACCACGGTGCCGGCCATCACCAATGTGGTGCTTTCGGCAGAAGAACGCGCGACCGAGATTGACCGCCTGCAGGATTGGTCCATGAATGACGACGCCGAATCCCTGAACCACATTGTGGCCGACCTGACCAGCCCGGAAAAGGAGATCCGTGAGGCCGCGATTGAAGCCACCAAGCAGTTCGGCAGCACCAATGCCATTTCCGCCTTGAAAGCCGCCGCCGACAGCGCGGAGAACATTGAAGACAAGATCGCCTGTCTGGAGGCCGCCAATTTTCTTTCACTGCCCAGCCTGGAGATCACGCCGACAACCCTGGAGCAAGCAGCCAAACTGCGAGCCGAGATGGAGGCCCGCCGGCAGGCGCAAAGTCAACCGGACGCTTCCGGCCAGAATCCACAAGCCACGCCTGGGCAAAACCCGCCGGCGGCACCCAATAATAATTGAAGCGGTCAAATTCCCCTTTTGATTTATAAAGCCTTCACCGCCGAGGCCAGCGATTTCGCAAACCCGCCCACGCGTTCCACCAGTTCCGGCGATTGGCCGTGTTTGGCAATCTGATTCACCACCGCGCTGCCCACAACGACGGCGTCCGACGACGACGCGACAAGTTTTGCCTGTCCGGAATTCGAGATGCCGAAGCCGACGGCCACCGGCAACGGCGTGTGCGCGCGGATTTTACCGACTTGTTGCGCCAGATTCGCCGCGACCTGTGCCTGCATGCCCGTCACACCTTCACGCGAGATGTAATAAATGAACCCCGCGCCGCGTTTGACGATAAACTCAATCCGGTCTTCCGGCGTCGTCGGCGCAACGAGATAAATGTGGCACAAACCGGCCTGGCGCATCAGCGATTCGTAATTGTCCGATTCCTCCGGCGGCAAATCCAGCACCAGCATGCCGTCCACGCCCGCCTTCGCCGCCTTCTTGATGAAGGGTTCCAGGCCGACGCGGTGAATGAGGTTGAAATAAATGTAGAGGATTATCGGGATTTGCGAATCGCGCCGGATCGCCGCCACGGTCTGCAAAACCTTCGACGGCGTGGCGCCGGATTCCAAACCGCGCTGCGCGGCGAGTTGATTCACCAAACCATCGGCGAGCGGATCGCTGAACGGCACGCCCAGCTCCAGCACGTCCACGCCCGCCTGGTCAAACGCGAGCGCGAGCCGGCGCGTGGCCTCCAAATTCGGATCGCCCGCGCCGATATAGACGATAAAACCCTTTTTGCCTTCGCGCTTCAGGCGCGCAAAACGTTCCACGATGCGGTTCATTACGCGGCAGTTTCAAGTTTCAGGTTTCAAGTTTCAAGCGGCAAGTTTTGGAACCTGGCGCTCCAGGCATATCTTGATACTCGCACCGGACAAAATAACTCCCTCTCCCCGCCAAACGGGGAGAGGGTTGGGGCGAGGGGTTCGTGCTTGAAAACATTGGCCTCCTCACCCCGTCCCACTCCTCCTTGAGGGAGGCGAGGGAGAAAAATGGTGCGCGCGTCAAGTTGCGCCCTCACGCTTCCGGCAAGGCATTTTAATTGCAAAATCAAGGCACACGGACTAAAACTGCCAACACAAGCAAACTCCGGAAAAGTTTATGAAACCAAAAATTTCTTTAATTGCAGTCCTGGTCTTGTTTGCCGGTTTGCATCAAGCCGCCGCCTCACTCACAGACCAACAGAAATTGGCGGCGGCAAACAACGGTTTTGCCTTCAAGCTGCTCAAGCAGCTCGCCAAAGACCAGCCGACCGCGAACATTTTCATCTCGCCTTACAGTGTCTCAACTGTTTTACAAATGGTCGGCAACGGAGCTGTCGGACAAACGAAAACTGAAATGCAGCAGGTTTTGGGAACAGCCGATTTGCCGGATGCCGTTGTGAACGAAGCCAACAAGCAAATCGGCCAATCGCTTAACAGCCAGAACACCAATGTCATTCTTAACATAGCCAATGGCATCTGGTATGGAATAGGTGGGCCGCCAAAACCGGAATTTATTGCCTGTAACCAACAATTTTATGGATTCTCATTGGAACCATTTACTCTCGGCGATCTCAACTCGGCGGAAATTAACAAGTGGGCCAGTGAAAAAACTCACGGAAGAATTACCCATATTGCGGATGGCTTGATGGGGGTGGATACCCCCACATTGTTTCTTGCTAACGTGGTTTATTTCAAGGGCAAATGGACGGATCAATTTGAAGTGAAGAACACCAAAGACCAGCCATTCCATCTGCGTAGTGGCGGACAAAAAAGTATTCCCATGATGGCGAAGACAAAGACTTTCGCTTATTTTCGAGGAACCGACTATCAAGCGGTGCGGTTGCCATACCAAGGCAAAAATCTGGCCATGTATGTTTTTCTGCCGGATACCAACTCCAGCCCGGAGAAATTGCTGGATAATATGACTGGCGACAATTGGCGGAGAATCACCAAGCCAGGTTTCATTGACAAGGAAGGAACGCTCGTGCTCCCGAAGTTCAAGCTGGGTTACGGCGTGGGACTGAACCAACCATTACATACGATGGGAATGAAATTGGCGTTCGAACAGAATGGCGGTGATTTTTCTGGTATCTATCCCTCTACCAACTATCGCCACCACGAGATAAACGCCCTATTGCAGGAGACTTTCGTTGAAGTGAATGAAGAAGGCACTGAGGCGGCGGCGATGACTGTAGCATTTTTTGCCGATAAAGTCGAAACTCCATTCAGAATGATTGTGGACCGTCCTTTTCTATTTTTGATCGAGGACAAACAGACCGGAACGATTTTGTTCATGGGCGTCATGTTTGATCCGGTAACGAATTGACGGGAGCACACCGCATTTGACCACATCGTGATTTTTTAGCATTATAGCAGCATGGCCAGCACCTTCGGGCAATTGTTCCGCATCACGACGTGGGGCGAATCCCACGGCGGTGGCGTGGGTGTGGTTGTGGACGGCTGCCCGCCGCGCCTCCGGCTCACCGAAGCAGACATTCAGCCCGATTTGGACCGTCGCCGGCCCGGACAATCCAAAATTGTTTCGCCGCGCCGGGAATCCGACACGGTGCAAATTCTTTCCGGCACGTTTGGCGGCAAAACGCTTGGCACGCCGATTTGTCTGTGGGTCAAAAATGAGGACGCCCGACCCGAAGCCTATGCCGAAATGAAGACGAAGTTCCGTCCGTCGCATGCGGATTTCACTTATTTTGCCAAATACGGCATTCGCAACTGGCAGGGCGGTGGCCGCGCCAGCGCGCGCGAAACGGTTGGCCGCGTCGCCGCCGGCGCGATTGCGAAGAAAATCCTGCGCGAACGTCACGGCGTCGAGGTCCTGGCCTATGTCAAGCAGGTTCAGCGCCTCATCGCCGACGTGAACCCGGACAAAGTCAAACTCAAGGACGTCGAGTCGAATATCGTCCGTTGTCCCGACCAGCCGGCGGCGGAAAAAATGATCCGGCTCATCGAAAAAGTGCGGCGCGCGGGCGACACCGTCGGCGGCATCGTCGAAGGCATTGCGCGCGGCGTTCCCGCCGGCTGGGGCGAACCGGTTTTCGACAAACTGGAGGCGGATCTGGCAAAAGCGATGTTGAGTCTGCCCGCGTCAAAGGCATTTGAAATCGGTTCCGGCTTCAGTGGCATCACGCTCACCGGACGCGAGCACAATGATCCGTTCCGCGCGAAGCACGGAAAGGTTTTTACGACGACGAATTTTTCCGGTGGAATTCAGGGCGGCATTTCCAACGGGCAGACGATTTTCTTTCGTGTCGCGTTCAAACCCGTGGCCACCGTCATGCACGAACAGGACACGGTGGATGTGCAATTTCACAACACGACACTGAAAGGCCGCGGCCGCCATGACCCGTGCGTGTTGCCTCGCGCGGTGCCGATGGTGGAAGCGATGACCGCGCTGGTGCTTGTGGATCACGCGCTCCGACACAAGGCACAATGCGGTTGATTTTTTGTTCGTAGGTGCAAATCATTGATTCAACCAATCAAATAAAATGGCAGAAAAAAGTATCAACGAAGTTTCGCGCGAGGCGCGAATGCTGTTCACCAAGGCCAACGAAGCCGCGCAACGGGAAAATCTGGATTACGCCATCACGCTGTTCAACCAGGTGCTGGAAAAAGAGCCGGCGTTTTTTGAATGCCGCAAGGCGCTGCGCGCGGCGCAGTTCCAAAAATGCGGCGGCCGCGGCGGATTCTTCAAGAAAATGTGGAGTGGCGCCGGCTCCTCGCCTCAGGTCGCCAAGGCCAAAATGGCATTGAGCAAAAATCCCGCCGAGGCCATGGCCATCGCCGAGCAGATTTTGAACGGCGACCCGAACAGCTCCGCCGCGCACCGAATCATCGTGGAAGCGGCGAACGCATTGGAATTGCCGCACACAGCGGTCTTGTCCTATGAAACGCTGTCGAATAATTCACCGAAGGACAGGGATTTGGCGATAGCATTTGCCCGCGCGCTCGCTGCGGCGGGTGACGTCAGCGAGGGAGAACACAACCGCGGGGAACAAATTCTGATGGACCTTTTGCGCGAGACGCCCAACGACGGCGAGTTGAATCAGGCGCTCAAAGATTTGTCCGCGCGCAAGACGCTGGACCAGGGTGGCTACGCCGCGCTCGAAAGCGGCCAGGGTTCCTACCGCGACATTTTGAAAGACAAGCAGCAGGCCGTTTCGCTGGAACAGGAAAAGCGCGTCGTGAAGACTGAAGATGTGGCCGAACGGCTCATCGGCGAATACGAGGCGCGGCTGCAGACCGAGCCGAATAATCTCAAGCTGGTGCGCCAGCTCGCGGAACTTTACGCGCAGAAAAAACAGTTCGCCCGCTCACTCGCGCTTTACGACCGCGTCAAAAATTCGGAGATGGGCAACGATCCGTCACTCGAACGCTCCATTGCCGACACCATTGTGCGCCGGTTCGACCATCAATTGGAGCAACTCGATCCCGCCGCGCCGGATTACACCGAACAGTCGGCGAAGCTCCAGGCGGAGAAGCTGAATTTCCAGGTCACCGAATGCCAGAAGCGCGTGGAAAAATACCCGACGGACCTGGCGATCCGGTTTGAGATGGGGCAGTTTTATTTTCAAACGGGCAAAATCACCAAGGCGATTCAGGAATTTCAAAAAGCCCAGCAGAATCCGCACAAGCGACTCGCCGCGATGAGTTATCTGGCGCAATGTTTTGCCAAGGGGAAGAAGTTCGACCTGGCCGCCCGCACGTTGCAAAATGCCATCAAGGAAAAGGTGGTCTTTGATGACGAGAAAAAAGAGCTTGTCTATAATCTCGGCTGCGTGCTCGAAAGCATGGGCAAAAAAGAAGAAGCCATCGAGCAACTCAAACTCATCTACGAAATGGACGCCAGCTACAAGGACGTCGCGGCCAAAGTGGACGCCTTCTACGCCGGGCAGTAAGGGATTTTTCCCGACGCACTAAAGGCGTTTTTCGTCCGCGTCAATCACATCCACAAAACATTTGATGTCGTCGCGGTTTCCCGCACCACACTGTTCCTTTCGCGTTTTGAGCCGCGCCACGGCTTCCGCGTCGTTGGCTGGTGGGCGGCTTAACATGTCCTTCGCGTGCGCGGCCTTTTCGGCCGGGGATTTTTTTGCGTTGCGCCGCACCCAGTCGCACACCTCGCCATCGGTGACGGAATTCTTCACCACCTCGATCATCTGTTCGTGCTTGACGCCGGCGTACTTGAGCCACATGCCATCAAAGCCTTTGCCCAGATTCTCCTGATAATCGGCGTGCAGTTTGCCGGCGAGGTGCAGGCGGATTTTGTCAATGTAACGCGGCAGATACATCCAGCCGTCCATCGTTTCGCGCGGGCTGCGCGGATAAATGATGCTGCTCATGGTGGAAAAATGGAATGGTCTGGCACGCATCGCAATTCAAAAATTGAAACATTTGAATTTGAAATTTCCGTCCGTCAGCCCATTTTCAAGCCATGCAAAAGTTTGATTACGATGTGGCCGTTCTCGGCGGCGGCAGCGCCGGCTACGCAGCGGCGCGGACAGCGGCGGGCGCAGGTTTGAAAACGGCCGTCATTGAGGGCGGGGAAGAAGTCGGCGGGCTGTGCATCCTGCGCGGTTGCATGCCCACGAAGGCGCTGCTTTACGCCGCCGAAGTCATGCACCTGGCCGGCCACGCCGGGCCATGGGGCATCCGCGCCGAAAACGTAAGCTTCGATTTCGCGAAGGTGATGGCGCGCAAGGACGCGCTCGTCAAGGATTTTGCGGATTATCGCCAGCAACAACTCGCCGGTGGCAAATTCAAATTCATCCGCGCCAACGCCCGGTTTGTGGATTTGCACACGGTGAAATTAAATTTACTCCGTAGCAGTCCCGCAAAGCGGGATAAGTCCGCTCCATCTTCATCAAACAAAAATCAGAGCCGACTCATGTCGGCTGCTACACTTACAGCAAAAAACTTCATCATCACCACCGGCTCCGTCGTCGCGCCACCGCCCCTGCCCCAACTCCGTGAAACCGGCTATATCACCAGCGATGACGCGCTCACGCTCACCCGGCTGCCGGAATCACTCATCGTCCTCGGTGGCGGGGCGATTGCGTGCGAGTTTGCGCAATTTTTCGCGCGGTTTGGCGTCAAGGTCACGCTTATCCAGCGCAGCGAACACCTCTTGCGTGAATTCGATACCGAAGCGGCGGTGGAAATCGAAAAAGTTTTCCGGCGCGAAGGCCTTGAGATTTTTACGAACACAAAACTCACTGATGCGAAACGTAATGGTGGATTGAAAACCGTTTCATTTCAGCATGAAGGCAAAACTGTTTCGGTCTCCGCCAGGGAAATTTTGTTCGCGCTGGGCCGCGTGCCGAACACGGCGCTGCTCGATCTCGACAAAGCCGGGGTCATCACCGGGCGTGGCTGCATTGTCGCAAACGAGTTGATGCAAACGAGCGCACCGCACATTTACACGGCAGGCGATTGCACTGGACCGCATGAAATCGTTCACCTGGCCGTGCAGCAAGGCGAGATTGCGGCACACAACATCGCGCAGCCAGGCCGTCCACGAAAAATGGATTATCGGTTGTTGATTTCGGTTGTTTTCACCGAACCACAAGTGGCCTTCGTGGGATTGACGGAAAAGGAAGCGCAGGCGCGCGGCATCCCGTATCTGGCCATGAGTTATCCGTTCAATGACCACGGCAAATCGCTCATCATGGAAGCCAGGGACGGTTTCGTAAAATTGCTGGCCGACCCGAAATCAGGCGGGATTCTCGGCGGCGCCTGCGTTGGACCGGTGGGCGGCGAGCTCATTCATGAAATCGTCATGGTCATGGCCAAACGAATGACCGTTCACGAACTGGCCGCAACACCCCATTACCATCCGACCCTCGCAGAAATCTGGACCTATCCGGCGGAAGAACTGGCCGCGCAGATTTCTGACGTGCCGGCCACCTGGCGCGGCGCGCCAGAATGAGTTGCGAAACATTCTTAATTACCTTCAAGTTGATTGCCCAGCCAGAACCGGCGCCGGCGCGGGAGCGGCGTTGGTTGGGACGGGAAGAGGCTGTTGCTGGTCCTTGGGAGAAGCATCAAGGGTATTCCGAATCAGTTGGGCCACTTGGTTCGGTTGATAGGGTTTCGCCAGAAAGATGTTGTCGCCTTGAGTAAAATCTTTTCCCGTCAGCGCGGGACTATAACCGCTGGCGTAGATCACTTTGAGTCCGGGCTTTCGCCTTTTCAATTCCGCGGCCAAGTCAGTGCCCGTCATGCCGCCGGGCATGATCATGTCGGTCAGGAGCAAATCAACCTCGCCGTTGCACTCGTCCCAAACCCGCAAAGCCTCGACACCTGAGGAAGCGATCAAAACATGGTATTGATATTGCTGGAGAATCTCCCGCACCAGTTCCAACAGTCCAATTTCATCCTCGACGAGCAGAATGGTTTCTTTGCCTCCCCGGACGTTCTCGGATTTAACGGACGGATCGGCGGGTGCATCGCCGGCTTTACCGGCCACCGGAATAAAAACTTTGAAGGTGGTGCCAACGCCAACTTCGCTCTGGACTTCGATCCAGCCGTGATGTTGTTTAACGACGCCATAAACGGTGGCCAGTCCCAATCCCGTTCCTTTGCCGACTTCTTTGGTCGTGAAAAACGGTTCAAAAATTCGCTGCAACACCTTGCGCTCCATGCCGCAACCAGTATCCGACACGGTCAAGCAGACGAATGAACCCACATGGGCTTCGGGGTGTTGGCGCAAGTAGGCAGCGTCAATTTCAGCGGCGGAAGTTGTGATGATAAATTTGCCGCCCTTGGGCATGGCGTCACGCGAGTTGACCGCCAGATTCATCACAATCTGCTCGACCATCCCGGCATCCGCCTGAATGCACGGCAACTCCGCCTGACAGTGGGTTTCCAGCGTAATGTCCTCACCGATCAGCCGGGGAATCATCCCTTTCAAATTGGCAAGCACCGCATTCAAATCGAGAATCTTCGACCGGAAAATCTGCTTGCGACTAAACGTGAGCAACTGCCGGATGAAACTGGCCGCGCGCTCCGCTGCCGCGGAAATTTGCTTTATTGATCTGGTCGAGTCGGCGCCCGGCGGAACGGCGTTGAGCAACAACCCCGCATGTCCCTGAATGACGGTCAGAATATTGTTGATGTCATGCGCCACCCCGGCGGCCAACTGGCCTACCGACTCCATTTTCTGTGATTGCCGCAGTTGCGCTTCCAGCATCAGCCGCTCGGTGATGTCTTCAACCGTGATTACCATTCCGTTAATCTCGCCGGCGGCATCGAAAAATGGCGTGGCATTGGTCGAGAGCAACGTGCGGTGGCTGTCGGAACGATCAATGGCATGATGGACGTCTTGCACCGGCTGGCCGGATTCGAGGACTTTTTTCAACGGCAGCGCCTGCCCCGGAAGCGGGTGGCCCTCCGGATCAGTCATCCGCCAGTGCAGAACGCTGCAAGTCCCACCGGTGATGGCGTCCTTGGACAGGCCGAGAACTTCTTCGGCCCGGTGGTTGGCAAAGGTAATTTTTCCAGCCTGGTTGGCGACGACGATGCCCACGGGGCTGGTTTCCATGATGCGGCTGATGAGATCCCGGTCGCGGCGGAGGTTTTCTTCGGCGTGCTTGCCTTTGATGGCATAGCGGATGGCGCGGTCGAGAATGTCGGCGTTGAGCTGGCCTTTGACCAGGTAATCTGCAGCCCCGGCCTTCATGGCCTGCATGTCAACCTCCTGGTCGCCCTGGCCCGTCAGCAAAATCATTGGCGCCCGGGCATTGAACTGTTGCGATTCGCACAACAGTTCCAGTCCGGTCCGTTCCCCGAGGCGATAGTCCAGCAGATAGATATCGTGCTCCCGGCGCTGGATGGCGTCCAACGCGCCATTATAATTGTTGACCCAGTCGAGATGATAGCGGCCCGCGATTCGTAAAATCAGATCGCGCGTGATGATATAATCATCCTCATCATCATCCACCAATAGGACTTTGACCGGGGCATCGGACATAAAGCGTTCAACTCTCGCCCGGTGGAAGTTCGACCACTTCGAACCAATATCGGCCGAGAACCTTGACCAATTCCACCAGCGATTTGAACGTCACGGGTTTGGTCACATAGGAATTTACGCCCAGATCGTAGGTGCGCAAAATGTCCTCCTCCGCCTTGGAGGTGGTAAGGACGACGATGGGAATCCGGCGCAGTTCCGGATCCGCCTTGATTTCCTTGAGCGCCTCGCGCCCGTCTTTGCGCGGCATGTTCAGATCCAGCAAAATCAGCCCGGGCAATGGCGCATCCTTCTGATCGGTGTAACGGCCTTGCCGGCGCAAATATTCCATCAATTCTTCGCCGTCTTCCACACAATGGAGCACATTGACCAGACGGTTCTCCACAAACGCGTCTTGTGTCAGTTTACGGTCGTCCGGATCGTCGTCTGCCAGCAGAATTGTAATCATTTTTCCTTCGATTTTCATGGTTGGTTTTCCTTGTTCGTGGTGGTTTCCGTATTTTCGTCTTGTGCTTCTTTGGGATGAACCACAGGCAACGTCAAGATAAAAGTGGCGCCCTGCCCTGGTTTGCTTTTTGCGGTGATGTCGCCGCCGTGATATAGTGCAATCTTGCGAACAATGGCCAGCCCCATGCCTGTGCCTTCATATTCATTGCGAGTGTGCAACCGCTGGAAGACATTGAATATCCGATCCAGATATTTTTCGTCAAAGCCTATGCAATTGTCACTGACCGTCAACTGGCAAAGTTTCTTCGCGGGCGTGACGGGATCGGGGATGATCTGCGCTTCGACTTTCACCACGGGCGGTTCCTCGGGGCGGCGGAATTTAAGCGCGTTCCCAATCAGGTTTTGCAACAACTGGCGCATTTGCAACGCCTCCGCGTCAATGACCGGAAGCGTCCCCAATTCGACGCGCCCCTTGACCAGTTCGATCCGTCCCTCCAGATCATTCACCACTTCGCTGGCGATTTCGGCCAGATTAACCGGCGCAAAAGGATGGGCCTTGGTTGTGACGCGTGAAAAAGTCAGCAGATCGTTGATCAGAATCTGCATCCGCGCGGCCGCCTTCTGCATCCGTTCCAGATAATCAAGCGCTTCCGGCCCCAAGGCTTCACTGTTCTTTTCCTTGAGCCGTTCGCCGAAGACCACGATTTTTCGCAAGGGTTCCTGCAAGTCGTGCGAAGCCACGTAGGCAAAATCCTGCAGCTCACGATTGCTGCGCTCCAGTTGCACGGTGAACTGGCGCAATTTTTCCTCGCTGCTCCGCAGTGCGTCTTCCGCCTGCTTGCGTTCCGTGATGTCCCGGCCAATACCCATCAGCCCGACAATCTTTCCGTTTTGATCGTGCAGCGGCAGCTTGCTGGTCAACAGCCAGCGTTTCCGGCCTTCTTCGTCGAAGAAATGTTCCTCCCGGTTGATGACCGGCTGGCCCTGAATTACCTTCTGGTCGTCGGCCCAGAATTGTTCGGCAATCTCCTTCGGAAAGAGATCGAAATCGTTCTTGCCGACGGCCTCGGCCTCGGTCTTGCAGCGGAGATTTTTCAGGTCGGCGGGATTGGCCAGAATTTTCCGGCCGGCGGCGTCCTTGGCGTAGATGCAATCCGGCAGGTTGTTAATCAGCGTGCGTAGGAGGTAACGTTCCCGGACCAGCGCATCTTCCGCCTGCTTGCCCTTCGTGATGTCCCGGCCGATGCCCACCAGACCGATGATTTTTCCGTTCTGATCGCGCAGCGGCACCTTGCTGGTCAACAACCAGCATTTCTGACCCTTTTCGTCCAGAACAAATTCCTCCCGGTTGATGACCGGCTCGCCTTGAATCACCTTCTGGTCGTCGGCCCAGAATTGTTCGGCAATCTCCTTCGGAAAGAGATCGAAATCGTTCTTGCCGACGGCCTCGGCCTCGGTCTTGCAGTGGAGATTTTTCAGATCGGCGGGGTTGGCCATGGTCTTCCGGCCAGCGGTGTCCTTGGTGTAAATACAATCCGGCAGATTGTCAATCAGCGTGCGCAGGAGAAGGCGTTCCTTTGCCAGCTCGGTGGTGCGCTCGGCGACCTGCTTTTCGAGTTCGTCGTGCGCTCGGCGCAGATCATCCTCCACTTTTTTAGGTTCCGTAATGTCCCGGCTGATGCCCATCAAACCCACAACTACTCCTTGCTTGTCTCGCAGCGGCATTTTGGTGACATACGACCAAGTGATTTCGCCGTTGGGCTTGGTCACCTGCTCGGTCTTGCCGGGCAAAGGCTCGCCGGTCAGGATGATCCTTTGATCATCCTGACGGAACTCTTCGGCCTTTTCCTGAGGATAAAAATCAAAGTCCGTTTTACCGATGACCTGTTTCGGATCCTCCACCCCCACGCGCCTGGCAACCGCCCGGTTGCACTGAATGAACCGGGATTGGGTGTCTTTGAAATAAATCCGGTCCGGAATGCTGTCAATCAGCGTCCGTAGCAAATCCCGCTCTTGCACCAGCTTGACGTTTTCCTGCGCCAGTTGCGCGTTGAGTTCCGTACCTCTTGAACTTTCCAAGCCGCCCGTCGAATACCCGTTCTGCGACGAAGGGGCGACTTCGTTTGATGGCATCTCATCTTGATGATTGCTTGTTGTATTCATGGGTTAAACTTTAGCCCGATGAAAAGCAGTTTAAGTGCCCTTGCCCTCCGATAACGCCAGTTGTTAGTTTAATTGCTATCCAATCCGCCAGTCCAATTCTTTGTCCCCAAATGGGACAACCTGAGCACGGAAACGATACATCTCCCCGGCTGGCCGGCATGGAATTGATCGTGTCACCGCCGCATTTTCATCCAACGCAAGCGGATATTGGACGTATCCGGTGAAAGAATTGGCTGCACGGATTTTCCCGCCAATGATCACCTGGCACAGCAACGAACACGGTTCTGGTCGTCATCATCTCCCCGCCTGAATGGCAAGTGGAGCGGGAAAGTTGACAGGAAAATCAATCCGCTTTTGCTTCCAAAAGCTTTTGAAACACTTCTGCCGGGGCGAAGCCGTGGAGTTTGACCACCTTGTGCCGCGACTTGTAACCACGCACCAATTCGACGCGGCCACGGGCGCAATCCAACTGCCTGGCCAGCAATGCAACCAAGGCTTCGTTCGCCGCGGCGTCCACGGGTGGCGCGGTCACTTTGATTCGCAGTTCGGCGCCCAGCGGCCCGCCGATTTCGTTGGCGGAAGCGCGCGGTTGCAATTTCACTGATAACAACACGCCGTCCGGCTGCGCGCGGAGGAAATTCGGAGTCGCCATAAACGCCGCCATTTTAGGCAACGGCAAACTATTTGTCGTCTGGATTTATGAACCGGAAGGTGAACGCCGCGAGCGCACCCGCGGCAAGGTTGGCGGTGAGATAAATCCACAGGTTCGACACTTTGGCGAGGTGCATGACGGTGATGCCGACGGCGACAGCGGGATTGAAGGCGCCGCCGGAAATGCCGCCGAGCGCAAACGCCATTGTCGTTAACGTGAAACCAATGGCGAGGCCATAATATGAATTGCCGGACGTGGCTTTGGCCGTGGCCACGTTCAGCACGACGTAAGCCAGCGCGAAGGTTCCGACCAATTCCGCAATGAGCGCTGGGAAAACGGTTGTATCCTTGGGCGTCACGGTGGGATCGCCCTTGAGACCAAGCACCACGAATGCAGCCACAATGCCGGCGGCGATTTGCGAACCGATGTAGCCCGGCACGTCCGCCTGGGAACAACGCCCGCGCACAACCAGACGGCCACTGTAACCGCCGGGTTGTAGTGGCCGCCCGACACGTGGCCGCCGGCATAGACCATGATCATCAACGCCGAGCCGATATGGCCAGCGGGGCCAGGTCGCCGGCGGCACCAGGCTCAATGAGCGTCATGCCAACGGTGAGCACCAGAAAGAATGTGCCGATGAATTCAACGAGATATTTTTTCATAAGCGGCACCAGTATAGTTGAACCGCGAGCCGTTTCAAATTTTTCCTGCCGGCAAAACGGGCGGGCGTCGTTTCAGGATTTGCAGCTCGGAGAAGGGTTGATTTCCGGACGGGAATTTTGCGGCCGGGTCTGGCGCCGGATAAACCCGATCGTAATGGTCCTCAATCCACTGCATCAGTCTTGTCCCGTACCGGGGGTAATAACCAAAATAACCCACTCCGTATTCGACGGTGCTCCTTTCAAGGACCACAACATAATCGGGGCTGTGCTTCTGGAAGGCCGCGGACATATTGGTTTGGCCAAACACCTCCAGTTCCGGCGGAAGCCAGACGGGATAGGAAGTCGGGTTCACCCGACGGCCCAGATAATTAATCATGGCTCCTTCGGGCAGGACCGCCAACGTCGCTTCCGGCGGAACATTCTTTTCCATCCAGGTCAGCGCAACCTCAACGTTGCCATGAAAAGGATCCACGGCGGGGCTGTACGCCATGATTTTATCTCCACCGCGTCCCACCGGCACGTTCTTTTGGAGATAATAAAATTCCGAGCGCAGAAACAAATGGACAAAACCGGTCGCCAGGACCAGGCAGGCGGTGATCCGAAATAAATGGAAGCGGACCTGGTATTTTTGTTCCAGCAGCACCGGCAGCAGCCAGACAAACAGATACACCGCCCCCGCAAACGCCGGCATGGCCAGCGCAAATCCGTAATGCCAAATCCGCGTGAAAAAACCCAGCTTGGCCAGCAACGCCAGGCCAAACACATTCCAAAGCAACGGAAAGAGCGCCCTTTGTTTTAACGTGACTCGAGAAGTCATCTTATAAACATCTTTTCCCGGAGGGGCGAGCTCTGCGAGCCCCTGAATTTCAGTGGAACAAGTCGAGTCAGGGTCTCGTGGAACTCGGCCCTCCGGATTTAAGAGATGGGTTTTTCTGAAGTCCAGCCCAAGCAATACACCGGCGGACAAACCCAGCAATGGCAATGATCGGCCACAATCACCCCAATTTAAAACGATGGCCAAAACCAAAAGCGGGGAGACCAACAACGGCCAGACAACCCACGACGGTTTTATCCACTTGAACCTCGATTCCATCCCGCGCCGGAACGCCAGGGCGTAAACCGCGGTTGCCACCACGATGAAAATAAAATGCACCACCATTTTTTCGAGATGAAGAAACGGCGCGTCCAATCCCAGGCACCACTGATAAAATGGATCCTGGGTAATGGACGTATGCCATAACGGCGCCCACGCAGAAATCACCGAGCGCGCACTTGCCTGCCAACCTTCCACCCGCAGGAATAGCACAAAAAAACCCAGCAACGGGACCAGCCCGGCAAGCAAAAATGCCGCCAATGATTTTGCCGCAAAACCGGTTGGCTTGTGAAAAAAACCAACAACCAGAAAAGCCATCCCCGCGCAAACAACCAGCGCCAGGAAAATATCCGGCTTGGTCAGAAATACCAAACCGGCGCCAAAGCCGGCTGACGCAGCAAATCGAATTTGTTTCTTTTCAACCCAGCTCGACAACCACGCCACCGCCACGATTGAAAGCACCAGCCCGTGAAACACTTCGTGGCAATACGGCGTGACGTAGTTGTAATTGCCAATCAAACCGGAATGCTGGAACGCAAACACCAGCACAATACCCAGACAGATCATCGTCGCCGTCAGCCGGTCCGCCGCCGCCAGAAAACGGCGGTAAACCAGCACCAACATCCCCGCCGTGATTGCCAGATTTGCAAAAATCAGTGTCCGAAACGAAATGCCAAAAATTTTGAAGAGCAGCGCGTTGAAATACTGGGACAGCGGCCCGCCCGATAGATACATCACGTCGCGGTAAAGAACATCCCCCTCGGAAATCCGCCACGGCAGATAAAGCTGCATCCCGAAGTCAATGAGGACGTCAGGCCATCGGCGCCAGGAAAGCACCGTGACCAGCGCAAACACACAGCCGACCAACGCCAAACCCGCCCAGCGCGAGCGGCACCATCCGGGAATTTGCACCCGCCGGCCCGTCAAATTCTCCATTCCGAAATCTTCCGCAGCGGGAACGTCCCGGTCAATCTTCAAACATTTGCCCCCAGTTGCAGCCGGGGATCTGATTCCAGGATGCTTTTGAGATTCGCCCAGTTGGCCTCGTTCATGTCGTTGAACGCATTCAGATAAACCGCCACGGCTTCGGGCGGATATTTCGCGAGCAGCGTTTCAATCGCGGATTTCAATTTCACGTCGTCCATGCTCTCCGGCAAATTTTCAACCACGCCCTCCTCATTTTTAATCCCGAGCGCGTTTAAAAAATCCACGAGCATGGCCTTGTGCTTTTTCAGCAACCAGGTGCGAATCAGGCTGCCCGCGACCAAATCCAGCGCGGGCCTGGCCAGGGTGGCGATCATGGCCGCGTGCCGCTGGGTTTTGGGCTGGCGCTCGAGGAAAACCGGGCGCAGGTGCCGCGCTTCGGCAACGGCGTTGAGCGTGGCGCGGTAAATCGGTTTGTCCGATTCAAAGGTGAACGTGATGATTTCACCGGCCAGGTTTGGCGACATGAAGCCAAAGAGTTCGTGGGAAGTGAGCATGGAAATCAGAAGTTGGGAGTTGGGAGATAAAAGTCGGGGAATTTAATCAATGGTTGTCACGGAGATTATATTTTTTGCCAGTTGTTCGCAAGCCTCCCGTTCCAGCAGCAAAGTTTTTCCAGCTTCCAGTGCCAGCACGGAAATTCCGGCGTGGGTGCAGGTTTCCAGTGTCTGCAAGCCGATGCAAGGAATGTCGAACCGCATGTCATGATTGACCTTTGCCACTTTGACCGCCACTGCGCCGCCGTCCTTGCCGGCGAGTTCCCCGCCGCGCGCCAGACATTTGTCCGTGCCTTCAAACCCTTCAACCGCCAGCACCGCGCCTTTTTTTACGACGACGGTCTGCCCGATTTCCAAACGGGAAACCTCCCGGGCGATGCGAAAACCAAATTCCACGTCCGCGCGTTGTTCATCCGACAATTCCGGACCGAGATGAAAACCGGCTTGCGGCATGAGCGGTTTCAGCCACGGCGTCGCGTCAATCAATTCAACGCCGTCTTTTTTCAATTCATCCGCAATCGCGCCAAAAATCGTGTGGGCGTTTTTCTCTTTCAGCCGCAACAACAGCGACATCGCGCGCAAATCGGGTCGCAAATCATAAAGATTTTTCGGCGCGATTTGGCCGACCATGACACATCGCTTCACACCGCGGTCGGCAAACGCGGAAATCATTTTTGAAAGCTGGCCGACTTTGAGCCAGACGATTTCATCCACCAGTCCGGCCAGCGCGGGATCGGTTTCATTTTCAAAGGCAACGGCGATGAGCCGTTTGACTCCGGCGGCGCGTGCCTGCCGGGCAAATTCCAGCGGCAAGGAGCGGTTGCCGGCAATGAGGCCGAGAGATGCGGGCGCGGTATTCATCCGTGATTCCGGGCTCAGGATAACGAATCGACGAAAAGAAGCCAGCCTGCGATTTATATACGCAAAAGTTTCTGTCCTGCTTCGGAACAGGATGTCTCATTCAATAAAAAACTTGAAATGCGTGATGAAATTGGGCTGGCGCAGCGCCGGTAAAATTGAGTTTTTCCGCGTCTAAAAATCTGGCGCGCAAGGTGCTATGCGTGACAGCGATGTCATCACTGGAAAATATCTACAAAAAAATGGCGGCGGCGGCGGCTGGCGCGGATGTCCTGCACGAAACCACCCAGAAATTTGATTCGACACAGCACATCTCACCTGTGGTCGCGCACGAACTGAACAATATCATTGCAATCATTCGAGGCTACGCCGACCGTCTGCTGTCCAAGCACGGTGAAAATCCCGCGCTCGAACCGCACCTCAAGCTCATCTCCGAAGCGGCCAAACGCGCGGCAACCATCGTTCACGATGCCCTGCCGCCAAATCCAAGCCCGACAGTCCGGCAAAATCCGCCTCCGTCGCAACAGCCCACCGCGTAACAGCAGTTTCTTTCTGACGCTGAAATATCGGCGATTCGTTTTGACGCTTTGCGTTTCATCGCGTAGCGTTTTGCTTCTATTTTCAACTGACTATTTGGGTTTACTGTGAACTTTTTGAAATGGATTATTCCGTCGAGGAACGAACGCGAAGTCAAAAAACTTCGCCCGGTTGTCGCTCAGATCAATGAGATCGAGGCCGGACTCCAAAAACTTTCCGACGACGAGCTGCGCCAGAAAACCGCCGATTGGAAGGCGCGACTTTCGCAAATTCAGGACAAAACGGAGTTGGCCAGGGCGCTCAATGAGATCCTGCCCGAAGCGTTCGCCGCCGTCAAAAACGCCTGCCGCCGTCTCACCGAACGCAAGACGGAAATCGTCGTGCGCGAGCATCCATTGCTCTGGGAGATGATTCCGTTCGATGTGCAACTCATCGGCGGTTACGGGCTGCACAGCGGGCGCATCGCCGAAATGGCCACCGGCGAAGGCAAAACGCTCGTCGCCACCCTGCCCATTTATCTCAACGCGCTCACCGGACGCGGCGTCCATCTCGTGACGGTCAACGACTACCTCGCCGCGCGCGACTCCGAATGGATGGGCGCGATTTACAAATTTCTTGGCCTGACCGTCGGCTGCATTTTGCACGACCAGCCGCCACGCGTCCGTCGCGAGCAATACAATTGTGACATCACCTTCGGCACGAACGCCGAGTTCGGTTTTGATTATCTCCGCGACAACGGCATGGCGGCGCGCAAAGAAGAACAGGTCCAGCGCGGTCATTACTTCGCCATCGTGGACGAAGTGGACTCCATCCTGATTGATGAAGCCCGCACGCCGCTCATCATCAGCGGCCCGTCCGTTCACACTTACGACGAGCAATACGGCCAGTGGAAGCCGCTCGTCGAATCGCTCGTCCGGGCCCAGGAACGTTTGTGCGCCCGGTTTTTGTCCGAAGCCGAGGCGCTGATTAAAAAGCTAAATCCGACCGATGGTTCAAACCCTCAAAATTCCGAAGCCCTCGAACATGAAATCGGTCTGCTCTTGTTCCGCGTCAAAACGGGCCAGCCGAAATCCGAAGGCCTGATGAAACTTCTGGAAGACCCGGAAAACCTCAAGTTGATGAACCGGGCCGAACTGGATTTGCACAAGGACCAAAAGAAAGTTGACCTGTACCGGGAGAAGGAGGAATTGCTTTTTGCCATTGACGAGAAAAGTTTCGAGGCCGATTTGACCGAAAAAGGCCGCAATTTTGTCAGTCCGAAAGACCCGGAGGCTTTTGTGCTGCCCGAACTCACAACGGCGCTGCATGAAATTGACGCCGGGCCGGAACCCGACGCGCGCAAGCGCATGGAAGCAAAGACGAAGGTGCAGCAGGACTTCGAGACCAAGGCGCAAAAGATTCACGCCATCTCGCAATTGCTCAAGGCTTACAGCCTTTACCAGCTCGACGTGGAATATGTCATTCAGGAGAACAAGGTCATCATCGTTGACCAGCACACGGGCCGTCTCATGCCCGGTCGCCGCTGGAGCGACGGTTTGCATCAAGCCGTTGAAGCCAAGGAAGGCGTCGAGATCGAGCGCGAAACGCAGACGCTCGCCACGATCACGATTCAAAATTATTTCCGTCTCTACCAAAAGCTGGCCGGCATGACTGGCACGGCGGAAACGGAGGCGTCCGAATTTTTCGACATTTACAAACTCGGCGTCCTCGTCATCCCGACGAACGAACCTTGCGTCCGCAAAGACGCCAATGATGCGGTCTATAAAACCAGGCGCGAAAAATTCAACACCGTCCTCAATGAGATCAAGCAGATCCACGCCCAGGGCCGGCCGATTCTGGTCGGCACGATTTCCGTTGAAGTCAGCGAGCAGCTTTCACGCATGCTCAAGCGCGAAGGCATCATTCATTCCGTTCTCAACGCGAAATATCACCAGCAGGAGGCCGAAATCATCACGCGCGCCGGCCAGCGCGGCGCGGTGACCATTGCCACCAACATGGCCGGCCGTGGCACGGACATCAAACTCGGCCCCGGCGTCGCCGAACTCGGCGGCCTGCACGTGCTGGCCACCGAACGCCACGAAGCGCGCCGCATTGACCGCCAGTTGCGCGGACGCTGCGCGCGCCAGGGCGACCCCGGTTCATCGCACTTTTTCATCTCGCTCGAAGACGATTTGATGCGGCTGTTCGGCTCCGACCGCATTGTAAAAATGATGGAGCGCATGGGCTTGGAAGAGGGCCAGGAATTGACCCATCCGTGGCTGAACCGTTCCATTCAGCAGGCGCAAAAGCGCGTCGAGCAGCACAATTTCCAAATCCGCAAACGCACGCTCGAATTCGACGACGTGATGAACAAACAGCGCGAGGTCATTTACGGCTTCCGCAACGAAATCATCCATGGTGAGGATGTGCGCGACCGGCTCATGGACATCATGGAGGAGGTCGTCGTGGACAAGGTCGCGCAGTTCACGAACGCCGAATCCGAGTTCAGCGAATGGAAAACGCGGCCATTGGCCGACTGGGTGAACCTGAATTTCCCCATTGGCCTGCCGGAAGCGGAAATCCTCAAGGCCGCCGATTCCGGCAAGGAATCGCCCGTGCCCGGCTCGCTTTTCGACGGACTCAGCCCGGCGCAATTCGCCGTTTGCAATTTCATCTCCGACGGCGTCCGCAAGGCTTACGACCTCAAAATCAGCTTTGAAAATCCCGACGCGCTGAAGGAAGTCGAGCGTTTCACCATCCTCAGCGCGATTGACCGGCTGTGGCAGGAACACCTTTACGAAATGGATAGCCTGCGCTACAGCATCGGCCTGCGGGGTTACGGCCAGCGCGACCCGCTCATCGAATACAAGGCCGAGGCGTTCAAGATTTTCGACGAGCTGATGGTCAACGTGAAAACCGAGATTTGCCACAACATCTTCCGCAGCGCATCGTCCATGCTGGCGTTTGAAAATTTCCTGAAGAATGTTCCGCAGCAAACCCTGCACCAGGCCGCCAGCGCTTTCGGCGGCACGAGCACGGCAAGTTCAGGCGGCGCGCAAGCCAGGCCCAGCGACGTCGTCAGCGAAGCCGCGGCAGCGGTGGCGGAAAAAGCCAAGCCTGTCCGCACCGGCCCGAAAGTCGGCCGCAACGACCCCTGCCCTTGCGGCAGCGGCAAGAAATACAAGCACTGCTGCGGACGGTAATTGAATCGGATGCCCCCGGCACTGCCCCGGAGCGGTGGGCCTCCGGCCTGCCTTGGAACCGGGGCGTCACCCAGCGCGGGGATTCTCTGCACCGACAATTGAAATCATCGCAAGCGTCACGCAGAAGCACCCATTTGCCATTAGGGGGTCAGCAACATCCTGCAAATCCTGGAGCTTGAAGGAGCGTAAATAGTTCAAAGCGCCATCCACTCCAGTTATTCGAGGCGTTTGCCTTCTTCTCCTGGTGGTTTCCATGATTTTCAAGTTTTGCATCGCCTCTTGTTCACAAGCGCATTAAGTTGGTTTTGGCATGGTGACACAGATCAAACGACTTGAAACATGGTCAAAGCCGTCGGTGATGGCGTTGTGCGTTGCCATTGTGGCGGCGGTCGGGTTTGTGGATTATCTGACCGGTTATGAAATCTTTATTTTTATTTTCTACCTGTTTGCAGTGTTTCTGGCCGTGTGGTTTGTCGGTGGTTCCTTTGGGGGGTTGATCTCGGCGTTGAGCGTGATGGCTTGGATTTTCACCAACATCGCCGCCGGAAAAAACTACTCCAGTTACTTTATTCCAGTTTGGAACGGGATGATCATGTTCATATTCTACCTCGTCGTGGTGGCGCTTCTGGCCAGACTCCGAACCATGAACAAGGAACTGGAGGAGCGGGTGCGTCAGCGGACCGCCATGTTGACAAATGAAATCCAGGAGCGAACGCGATTGCAAAAAGAACTTCTGGAAACCAGCGAGCGGGTGCAGCGCCGGATTGGCAACGACCTGCACGACGGTTTAGGCCAGCATCTGACCGGCACGGCGTTGGCCGGCCAGGTCCTTGGCCAAAAATTGGCGGGCCGGGCGCTGCCGGAAGCGGCGGAAGCTGATCGTTTGGTGGAACTGATCCAGGAGGCCATTGAACTTACCCGCACATTGGCGCGGAGCCTGCACCCCATTGAAATGCAGACCGGTCGGCTGGTGGATAATTTTCAAGACCTCGCGGTCGGTGCCAGCGACCGATTCAAGGTGTCCTGCCAGTTTGAATGTCACCAACCCGCGCTGTTGGTTGACGTGAATGCAGCCACACATTTGTATCGCATCGCGCAGGAGGCCATCACCAACGCGGTCCGGCACGGCAAGGCCAGACACATCAACATCCGCCTTGATTCCACGGCTGATGAAATTATTTTGACCATCATTGACGACGGCATTGGCCTGCCTGAAAATGCCCGAAATGGCGATGGGTTGGGTTTGCGCATCATGGCCTACCGCGCCAGCATGATTGGTGCAACCTTTAACATCGAACGCCTGTCTTCCTTGGGTGGCACACGTGTCACTTGCACACTGGCGTCCAACGGCGTGCCGGAAGAAAAAAATCATGTCACAAACAATCAAAGTACTGCTCGTTGATGATCACCCGCTGGTACGCGAGGGGCTGGTGAATTTGATCAGCCAGCAAGCCGATCTCCAAATCTGCGGCGAGGCGGCCAACGAACCACAAGCATTGGAACTCATCCGGACGGTCCAGCCTCATATCGCAATTGTGGACATATCGCTCGAAAATGGGTCAGGCATCGAATTGATCAAAAGCATCAAGGCCATGTTCCCGGCCGTTACGGTGCTGGTGCTTTCCATGCATGACGAATCGCTTTATGCCGAACGCGCCCTGCGGGCCGGTGCCCGCGGCTATGTCATGAAGCGCGAGGCGGCCAAAAAAGTTATTGAAGCCATTCGCTGCGTGCTGGCCGGACAACTTTACGTCAGCGACAAAGTTGCCGCCCTGATGGCCGAAAAATTTGTCGAAGGCCAGCCGGCCGCAACCGCTTCGCCCATTGAACAATTAAGCAATCGCGAACTGGAAGTGTTTCAATTGCTGGGCCTCGGTCACAACACGCGGCAGATCTCCGACCACTTGCACATTGGTTTCAAAACCGTCCAGGCTTACTCCGCCCGCATCAAGGAAAAACTCAAGCTGGCCAACGCCACCGAACTTTTGCGCGAAGCCATCCGCTGGCAGGAAAGCCAGCAGGCAAAATGATTTGTCCATGTGTAGGATTCCGCCCTACAAAAAGTATAGACCCCGCTCTACAACCTTTCCTTCGCCAGACGACTGGCATGGCAATCGGACTGCTCTTTTTCAGGCCAGTTGCGGTTGCGACAGGCAATCAGTGAACAAAAATGTAATCATTGTAACCCGCCTGTTGTCTTGTTCACGCCGCAACAAACGGAAAGAAAAATAAAAATGAAAAATACCAAAACCCTCCGCAAGGCAGGTTTCACATTGGTGGAAATTATGATTGTCGTGGCCATTATCGGCCTCTTGGCGGCGATTGCCATTCCCAACTTCGTGAGAGCCCGCGCCACATCGCAAGCCAATGCTTGCATCAACAACATGCGCCAGATTGACGCCGCAGTCAATGAATGGGCGCTGGAAAACGGGAAAAAGACCGGTGACGGGCCTGCCAGCTTGACCGCGGATCTGACACCCTACATCAAGTTGAACTCTGCCGGCAGCATTCCTCCGTGTCCGGCACAGGGCGTCTATACCGTGGGCGTCGTGGGTGCCACTCCGCAAATCACTTGCTCGTTGACCACGGTTGTTCCACCCCACCTTCTGCCGTAATAATATAATACTGGGTTAGATTCAAAGGCTCGAAGCGAAAGGCTTCGGGCCTTTTTATTGGGAATCGAGGCGGCGTATTAGATTGACAGGTTGTGGTGCGGCAAAGCGAACGGTCATGCCGCTTGAATCCCAATGGAATGTCCTGGTTGCAAAGTCTCGCCTCAAAAATAAGTATTGCCAGCGGCACGCTGTTTGCTAGTTTGCAAATAGTTTGCAATACAAGAAGTGTCAAATAAATCGCCGGACGCGACAACGTTTTTACGCCGCAACGGCAATTTTGTCGCTGGCGGTGTGGTTGTTCATGGCAGCCGCTGAGACGTGGACACCCCTTCATGCCTGGCTGCATGGTGGATCAATTCCTGACAACGACGATGACTGTGCCATTGTCGCCCTCGTTCATGGAAAAATCGAAACGACTCCGTGCGACGTTCCCGTTGTCATCCCGGCAACCTGGGTCGAAACAACTCCCCGCATAGAAATTTCCGTTTTTTGTCCGGCCATTGAAAATCTTCCCCTTGGTCGCGCTCCTCCCTCGGTCGCTTCTCCCCTCGCGTAGGCCGGTCAGCTTCGGCTGATCGGATTTTCGTTGGTAATTCCGTTTTGAAATGGCGCGCACGCCTGGTGCGTGGCGCCTGAGCAGGAGAAAAAATATGAAACTGAAAAAAATTTTAGGGTGGTCTTTTGCCCTTTGCCTGAGCGCGATGACCGCTCAGGCCCAGGAGACAAATCAACCGGCTGATTTCGATCAGCGATTGATACAAATGCAGGAAAAGTTTGAGCAGCGGGAGCGGGAACTGGAGGCCCGTTTCGATAAAAAAACCGCCGCACAGGACGCGGAAATCGAAGCGCTCAAGAAACAACTGGCCGGTACGGCGACGAATCCGCCTGCGCCGGCCGTCGCCGGGTCGCCGCCCACCAACACAGTGACACCGGAGCAATTGAAAGACTTGAGTGACAAGGTGGACCAGGTGGCCGAAGCGCAGAAAAAAACGCTGATGAGCGAATTCAACCCGGCCATTGGGCTGGTGGGAGAAACGGTGTTTTCCTATCGCAGCAAAGGCTCCGACGAAACGGGCAGCGACCGCCCGGGCGGATTCGATGTCTGGCAGCGTTCGATTGAATTGAACGTTGCGGCGTCAGTTGACCCGTTCGCGAAGGGTTACGCGGTCATCAATGCGTCCGCCGATGCAGCGACCGGCGAAGCGACATTTGGCGTCGAGGAAGCCGCGCTGCAAACGACATCGTTGCCGGGAAATCTGGAGTTGAAGGCGGGAAGATTTTTCGGCGAGTTCGGGCGGCTGGGCTACATCCACGACCACGAATTGCCGTTCGTAAATCGTCCGCTCGTCCTTGATGAATACATCGGTGGTGAATCGCAATCCGACGGTTTGCAATTGAATTGGCTTCCGCCGATTCCGCATTACGTCAGCGTGACCGCCGGCGTCGGCGATCATTTTGGCGCGGACAGTCCGAACCCAGACAATCCCGGAACTTACCGGCCATTTAGCGGATTGAATTTCTGGGGACGGCTTTCAAGTTATTGGGATGTGACGCCAGACTGGCAGCTTGAAGCTGGGATTTCCGGTTTGTGGAATCCTCGAGAAGAAGATCGCGGGGGTATTTTGTCACAACCCAACGGTCTTGGTCTCGTTCCGCTCACGCTCACGGAAAAAGAGCGGCGACTCGCGGGCGTGGACCTCAAATTGAGCTACGTTCCACTGCGAAACAATCAGTTTCGTAGTTTCACCTGGGGCACGGAGGTGCTTTACAGCGACAACCGTTATCTCTCCGACCCCGATGGCGTCCCCAACAACGGTGACGAGTTCAATGAAAATGTCGGTTCGATCGGCCTTTATTCGTATGTCACCTATAAGTGGAGCCGGCAATGGAGCGCGGGCTTCCTGTTCGACTGGGTCCAAAGCGCACAAAATCACAGCGACGAAACCACCGCCTTTTCGCCGTTCATCACGTTTGCCTTGAGCCATTGGAATCAACTGCGGCTGCAATACACCCACACCGACCACAACGCCGTCTCCGGTCTGCGCCCCGATGACGCCGTTTATTTGCAATGGTCGTGGATCATCGGCGCACACTCACACGGCTGGCAACAACGTTAAACCTTGAAAGGAGAAATCGTTTTATGAAATCCAAATTATTCCGTTTCCTGTCACTGGCCGTCATCGCCGCCGTCACGCTTGGCGCCGGCCCGGCCCACGCAGCCAGAATCCGCGTCGTCACCACGCTCACCGACCTGGCCGACCTCACACGCAACGTCGGCGGCGAGCATGTTGAGGTCCACAGTCTCGCCACCGGCATCGAAGACACGCACGGCGTGCCCATGAAGCCGAGCTTCGTTCCGGTGTTGAATCGCGCCGATCTCGTCGTGCTCGTCGGTTTTGATTGTGAGCACGCCTTTTTGCCCGCGTTGCTTGAAGCGAGCAAAAATCCGCGCATTCAAAAAGGAAAACCGGGTTACGTGGATTGTTCGCAAGGTGTCACGCCGGTTGATGTGCCAAAGTCCACCGACCATTCCGAGGGCGACGTGCATCCCTACGGCAATCCGCACTACATGCTCGATCCCGTGCTGGCCAAAACCGCGGTGCAGAACATCTGTAACGCGCTGGTTGCCGTCGCGCCCCAATTCGCGGACGACTTCCGCGCTAATCGTGACGCGTATCTTGCCAAACTCGACGCGAAAATCGCCGAGTGGCAAAAGGAGGCCGCGCCGCTCAAAGGCGTGAAGTTCGTTTCCTACCACGAACATTGGCCGTACTTCGCGAGCCGGTTTGGCATGGTTTACTTCGGCACCATCGAGCTGAAGCCGGGCATTGACCCGACACCGCGCCATATTGAGGAATTGGTTTCCTCGATGAAGGCGGAACACGTTTCGATTGTGATTCGCGAACCGCAGTTTCCGGAAAAGGTCCCGGCGTTGATCGCGCAACAAACCGGCGCGGCGCTGGTAAAACTGCCCATCATGCCCGGCGGCGTGCCGCACACGGATACCTACATCGAAATGATGGATTACATCGTCCACACGATGGTGAACGCAGTAAAACAATAATGGTAGGGACGCCGCCCTGCGGCGTCCGGTCGGCGCAGCGCGCCGACCCTACCTTTTGAAATATGCACGACTCCCTCATCACATTTGACGGCCTGGCCATTGGTTACGATGGCCGGGCCGTGTTGTCCGGTATTTCGCTGGCCATTGCCCGGTCCAGTTTTACCGCCATTCTCGGCGCCAACGGCTCCGGCAAGTCCACGCTGCTCAAGACGCTCCTCGGCCTCCAGCCGCCGGTCGCCGGCCGGATTCATTTCGGTTCACCGCCGGTCTTCGGCTATGTCCCGCAAACCGTCGAACTTGATCCGCTGTTTCCACTGACTGGATTTGACGTGGCGATCATGGGGACATATGGCCGGGTTGGGCCGGGGCGCTTTCCGCCACACGCAGAACGCCAATTGGTGCACGACTGTTTGCGGGCAACGGCGGCGGACGGTTTTGCCCACAAAAAATTTAGCCGGCTTTCCGGCGGGCAAAAACAGCGCGTCCTCATCGCCCGCGCGCTGGCCACCCGGCCCGACGTGCTGGTGCTTGACGAACCGACCGCCGGCGTGGACGCCGCCGCCACGCACAATCTGTTGGAATTCATTTCCCAGATTCACGCCGAACGGAAACTGACCATCCTGCTTGTCACCCACGATTTGCAGCTCGTCCGCAAGCACGCGCAACAAATCATCTGGCTGCACCAGGGACAAGTCCTGCACGGCACGGTGGCGGAATTGTTCACGCCCGAACGCATGGCCGAAATCTTTGAAATGGAGGTTGGCTGACATGGAAACCTTGCGCCAAATTCTCTCGCCGGATTTCCTGCTGCGAAACTCCGTTTACACCAGCGTGCTCATCGGCTTTGCCTGCCCGCTGGTCGGCGTGTTCCTCGTGTTGCGCCGGTTGATTTTCATGGGCGTCGCGCTGCCGCAAATTTCCTCCACCGGCGTGGCCGTGGCGCTTTCGCTGCCGCTGTGGCTGGGTCTGGACCTGAGCGGTCACGATTCGCAAGGCACCCACGTGCTGGCGTTCGCCGGCTCGATTGTGTTTACGCTGATGGCGATTTTGGTGCTCGCATTTTTGGAGCGACGGGGACGCGGTTCGCCCGAAGGCCGGCTCGGCACGGCTTATGTCGTCGCTGCCGCGCTCAGCATCCTGCTGCTATCAAAAAACCGTTACGCGGAACTGGGCTGGCTCGATTTGATGAAGGGGGAAATCATCACATCGAGC
>Ga0224534_1000387_pt1 | contig 28853 bp, 26 predicted proteins | sample 714E12024metaG_FD_172012 | JGI IMG/M metagenome (GOLD analysis project Ga0224534, IMG submission 172012) | Peat soil microbial communities from Stordalen Mire, Sweden - 717 E1 20-24 | ecosystem: Environmental > Terrestrial > Soil > Wetlands > Peat | place: Sweden: Norrbotten County, Stordalen... | reverse complement strand
ATATCATCGTATTTGTCCAATTCAATGATACGGGGTATTTGGTTGGAGTGGTACCCTTTTATGTGATCACTGCCTGCTAAATTGGTATACTTTTATTGTAGCGTTCGTAGATTGTCGGCAATCGTTACAGCGAAAACCTGGAGATGGCCTAGGTTTCCGTATCTGCGAGTGTCATATGAAGGGCGGCATGCATGGGATACCGCTCGAGGATAGTTCAGTCTATTACTCCCAGACTGTCGACATGGTCGATGTCCAGCCTGCTGTGCTGGAGAAGTGGCAAGGTAATCAGCGTTTCGATGATCTGCTGCTTGCAGCTTCTGTGCGCTTGCCAGCCTATAAACCGAGTGATATTCACGACCTTGCAGAACGTCGATTCCAACCGGAGCTTGGCCTGTCACCCGAATTACGTGCAATGCGCGATCGTTTACTTGCAGTTGGGATGCCTGCGGAGAAGGTTGATGAGATGCTCCGTGATGTAGCTAACGAAGCATCTCATAACCCATGGAATGATTATGAGGCTGGTCTCAATGCTGTAAAGCAACTATGTGGAGATCATATATGGCAAGAATGCCGAAGAACAGTTGAATATATTTTCGTCCGTGATGAACCGTCGGCATATGCCATTTCACTTGACACGCTTATTGATGAGGCTGGGATGCGGGGGGATCTCAGGACGAAAGTGAGGTTAGAAGAAGAGCGAGATCTCGCTTCACGCCTTGGTTTAGTTGGTCTACAAATCGTTCCCTCTTTGCCAATTATTCTTGCCGGTATTGGGTATTCGCGTTACCTTGCTGGTCCAAACGATGCTACAGCCCCTGATAACGAAAATGTAGGTACGGCAAAACGTGCGACACTGCGATCATACCCTGAAGTAGACGGACATAAGATCCCGATTTACACGGTATCAAATAAAACTGAAGCGATCTTATATGAGATGGACCCTTGGCGAATTGCAGCTTTTCTCACGCTAAACACCGGGATGACCATACCGGAAGACATCTGTAAGTCAGAGCATTTGCTTAGAGCATTCTTATTAGGATCTGCCGGCTCACTTGCTGAAAGGGGAGAATCGCATTTAATCTTAAGACCATTAGAGATTGAGAACGGTTTAGCTGTTGATGATATTTCAGCATTAATGTTTGGTTTACTGCATACGGTCTCTCATTTATTAAAAGCTACCGCTCATAGGTATGTTGGTGTTGATAGCGACTCTCTTGCTGAATACCTCTTCCCGGCTCATTCTGCGGGACTACTCTATGTGTCTTCACATGTGGAATTTACATTAGGCGGGATTGACTCTGTGTTTCGTTCCAATTTAGGCCAATGGCTTGGTGCGATGCGAGACTACGCAAGTCGGTGCTCATTTGATCCAGTTTGTACCCAATCAGGTGGTGCATGCATGGCATGTCTCTATCCTAAGTTTGGCTGTGCCTACTTTAACAGAACTCTCTCTCGGTCGTATCTTCTTGGAGGCAAGGTAAACGGAAGGGAAAAACTTGTCATTGGATATTGGACGCCAGATGTTTTAGCTGAAGCAAATAGACTACGGGCATAGGTGGTACTTAATGAGTGATGATCATGTCTTCTGCACTTGGTCGTACAGAAAAATATTACCTCCTGGACTAAATGATCGCTTCCGAGATCTCGATCATCTAATACGTGAGATAGCGACCAATGCAAATTATCGCCTTGTTATTGTTGCTCCATATCTAAGCCCTTTAGGAATGGCCACGTTGCGTGATGCAATTGCGGTGGCAGCAAAAAGAGGTGCATGGATCAGACTTGTGACGGCAGACTTGACTGATGAAAATTCTCTGAATCATAAGGCAATTTATGAATTGTGCCGCGGCAGTGAAGGGCGGTTGATTCAAAACCATCTTCGCATACTATCTCCAACTGTTGCACTACCTGCGCTGGTGCATGCAAAGTTAATTATTGCTGACGGATCTTCTGGTTACATGGGGTCAGCTAATATGTCATCAAATGCGCTTGATAACAACTTTGAGGTTGGCATTTCGCTTTCACCTATCCAGGCTGATTCACTGGATAGACTAGTAACCTATTTTGAATCCGAAGGGCTATTCCATGATGTTACGGCATTATTCTTTTCTGCTTGAACCCGAGGTAAACGATCAATGTCAAAAAAGGAGGCATTAGTTCTGATGGGAGTAGGGCATGTCGAAAAGGCATTTTCTCTAATGCAATCTAAGACCGTTGAAGCTTTGGAAATAGATCATGAGTGGTTTAGCACAATTGAAGAATAATTTGGGAAGGGAGTTCCAATGCCTACTTTGATGAGTTAAGAGGACCGTAGAGATTTTGCAGACCGTGTAAATGTTTTCATGAAAATACATCAGCTGGCCTCTGGCAAGACAACAATTTCTATGGCTATGCCAGATTTTTTATCGGGCATGGGAGCATCATTCCATAACGGAAAACCCGTTCTTATTCTATATGAGTCATGGCAGGGTTATCCCACAATTTGTTGAATCTCTTCCGTAGGAGTGATGTGGTGGTGGCAGTAAAGTATAGGCCGTTCTTGAAATGGGCCGGAAACAAATATCGGATCCTGGAACGCATAAAAGCCGTATTACCCTCGGGCAACCGCCTCATCGAGCCCTTCGTAGGTTCTGGGGCGGTTTTCCTGAATACTGATTATAAGCAGTACCTATTATTTGATAACAACGAGGATCTGATCAATCTCTACCTGACCTTGCAGGGCGAGGGAGAGTCCTTCATCGCCTATTGCCGATCATTGTTTACCGAGGAAAATAACGCCGAGGAGCGTTATTACGAGTTGCGGGAGGAATTCAACACTACGACCGATCGTGTGCTGAAATCCACCCTGTTTCTGTATCTAAATCGTCACGCTTATAACGGCCTCTGTCGATATAATTCGAAAGGTGGATTCAATACGCCCTTTGGCCAGTATAGGAAGCCCTATTTCCCCGAGAAAGAGATGATGCACTTTATCGATAGAGCTAAGCATGCAACATTCTCTGTGGCAGACTTCAGGGATACTATGAAATCGGCAGTAAGTGGAGATGTGCTTTATTGTGATCCACCCTATGTCCCTTTATCTGCTACTGCCAACTTCACTAGCTACAGCTCCGGGGGGTTCGGAAAGGACGAGCAGACCGAGCTTGCGAAGCTTGCCATGGAGTTAGCAGATAGAGGAGTGCCGGTTCTAATATCCAACCATGATACGGAGTTCACCCTAGATGCCTATAAATCTGCCGTCATCGATCAGTTCGATGTCCAGAGGTTTATCAGTTGCGACGGGAACAACCGGGGAAAGGCCGGGGAGGTTCTGGCCTTATTTGGAGGGGAATGATGTTATGGGCATGCGACAGGGAACGCTAGCGAACAGCGCCAGCAGTACTTTGGAGAGTACAGTTGTTGGGACGCTAACCAGCAAGGGCTTTCAAACAGTTTCCTACCGTGACTACGTGAAGAGACCAACGGCATACGGTAACGAACTCCTGCTTAGAAACGTGCCGTTTACGACTATCTACGGCCACCCCGGGAACACCGAGTTCCTGATCCGGTCGGAGAGATACCACTTGGAGATCAGGGTAGAGTGCAAATGGCAACAGAGCTCGGGCAGCGTGGATGAGAAATATCCCTATACCTATCTCAATTGCATCGAAGCGATGCCAGAGCGCGACATCATTATTATTGTTGACGGCGGTGGGGCAAAACAGGGGGCTGTGGATTGGCTGAAAGAGGCCGCAGCCAGTGGGAAGTATGCTGAGGGCAGAGACAAGTGCATCCAGGTGATGAACTTGTCAGAATTCCTGGTGTGGGCGAACCGGACATTTCGGTAAGTGTATGGTCGTTAGCAAACCTATCAATACAGGGATGGGTAATGGTTTTCTATTGTCCACATTGTTACGCAGGAATATGTTATTTAATGGCGAAAGAGCCATAGACGGTCACTGTCAGGGAGATTATGTAGAAGCACACCTTAGTACCGCCATTATTGGCGGTTTCTGTCTATATGCAGAAAATTTTAGGAGAAGAGCCAATGACATTTGAGGAACTGGCAGACTTTATTGAAAACAAGATGAGGATGAGCCACGTCTACCAGCCCCTATTGATAAAAAGCCTAGTGGAGGCAGGGGGGACAGCGACAGTTCGGCAACTGGCGAATGCTTTTTTAACACAGGACGAGAGCCAGCTCCTCTATTATGAAAAGCGCATCAAGGAGATGCCGATCAAGGTTCTTAGCCGGCATGAAATCATCAAGTGTCAGGGCGAGCTGGTTTCGCTAGAGACTAATGCCTTGACATTTATAGAGAGAGCCAAGATCAAAATGCTCTGCGAGCAACGTATGCAGGAGTATGTCCAAAAGCGGGGCATGTCACTGTGGGATTATAGGCTATCAGAAGACGACCCCGTTCCAGACAGTCTCCGATATCAAGCATTGAAAGCTTCCAGCGGCCGCTGCGCTCTCTGCGGAGCTACAAGGGATGATAGACCACTGGATGTGGATCATATCATTCCACGCTCCCGTGGGGGCAAAAACGAGCTTTCAAACCTGCAGGTCTTATGCTCTAAATGCAATAGGTCCAAGGGAAATAAGGATGCGACCGACTTTCGGGTTCCGCAAGAACCGTCTGCTGATTTCTGCATCTTCTGCGATCCATCCAAGATATCTCAAAAAGTCGCCGAAAACGGCACGGTATATGCTGTTGAAGATAAATACCCCGTATCTCCACACCACACACTTGTAATCCCTCTCAGGCATACCCCTGATTATTTCACAATGACCTCCCAGGAAAGACATGATGCCGAGGATTTGCTGAGGTATCTGCGGAACAATATTTCCAATTTGGATAGCAAAGTAATTGGCTTCAATGTGGGGGCTAACTGCGGTGATACCGCCGGGCAGACCATCATGCATGCCCACATCCATCTTATACCCAGACGGAGAGGGGATGCGCCTAACCCCAGAGGAGGGGTGAGGGGGGTTATCCCCGAGAGGATGGCGTATTAAGTGGAAATGAGACAGTAATGTGTATAATTAAGGAGGCCACTGAGATGGCAGAATCCCGTAGGAAGAAGTATGGCAGGATCCCGAGAAATGAGCCACAAGTCGGCGAGGACGGTAAGATCGGAATTCCGATCAAATACGCAGAGCAAGAAACCAAAGCAATCGAAGACCCGGACAGATATGTGATTAAATGCGGAGAACCCAAAATGATCGAAACCGGGGTCACATATAAGATTAAATACCCAGAACCCAAAATGATCGAAAACCCTGTCACAATTCAGTTCAAATACGAAGAGAAAGAAACCAAAGCGATCGAAAACCTGGTCAGATATGAGTTAATAAACATAGAACCCAAAATGATCGAAAACCCGGTCAGATATGTGCTTAAATACCCAGAGCCCAGCATTAACGTGACTGAGTTTGCACGTGATGTGGCTCAAGGAATTATAGAGGAACGACAAGACGATCCACGCTTCCGCTGGAAGGGGCATGACCAAGTTACGGTCATTTCCACAAAGGTTTTGCCAGTCGCAGGGTTAAGGGCAACCCAAGATGGACGGCGAACAAGACTATGGAAAGCGTTAGAGGAAATTCTAGAGCCGCAAGGCTGGAAACATGCTACGAGAGGCATGTTCGTTCGTCAAACCTAATTTGCTTAAAAATCAGCATATCGCTGACGAGGAGGATTCCCAAAAAGCATAATCGCAGAGGATGATGCCAATGCCTATTGCTGCTAACATCACCTGAGGACTGGCTGTATCTTGTGGCCGTCAAGGATCTATGCTCAAAGCGAATCAACAACTTTTGATGTCCAGAACCTGTCAGAATCATTGTCCGACTATGTTATTATTTAAGATAGATGAGCAGAGGGCGCGTTGATGTTGAAACACAAATATGTTGATACATAGAGAATGGGGAATGGGGAATGGGGCTAAGGAGAAGAACGCAAAGAACAAGGACGGTTCCTACGCATGAGCAAGTCCATACTGAAACTCCTGTCCTAGGTGGCCATCCCTTGCCTCCTCATCCGCTAGGTATAATTTTATCGTCAAGCGACAAAATAACGACTAGTACTATACCTCACAGGGCTCTTTCAGAGCAACAGGATAGGCGTGCTACTGTCGATTGTTTCCGCGGCATGCTTCAACAACACCACGCGAGCCCAGAGGCAATTGAACGGGCTAGGCAACACAATGAAGCCATGACGGAGCTAGGTTTTGAGGCGGAGCAAATGCGCTTTAGTCTTTTCCCTACGAATCCTAACACACGTAAAGGTAATCTTGCTGAAATTGTCTTGGCAGAGTACGTTATTGCTTCATGTAGCATTCAACTTCCTGTCTATCGGCTACGCTACAATCCAAATATTAATGAATCCATGAAGGGGGACGATGTTCTTGCCTTCGATCTCGACTCTGATCCTGTAAGAATTCTAGTAGGTGAAGCTAAATTTCGTGGGAGATCTAAAAATGCTGCTGTTACAGAAATTGCAGAGGCGCTCGTTCGATCGCATAGTGCTGGGATTCCAGCATCTCTTATGTTTGTTGCGGAGCGTCTCTTTGGGGAAGGTAATGAAGAGCTTGGAAAACGCGTCTATGATTGTGCACGACTGTTTGCGCTCGGACAGCTTAGGATCGACTATGTCGGAATGCTCTTGAGTGACATGGAAGCATCCAACAAAGTGCAAAGAGCTACACCAAACTCCATCCATCAACTAGCAATGATCTCGTTTGGCGTTACCGATCCAGATGCTCTAGCCGTTGCATGCTATGAGGGGTTGAATTAAATATGCCGATTCCTATAGATCAGGCGCTAAGGTTACTAGATCAGCTTCAGACGCCGAGACTTAATAATCTTTTCGCCCAAGCGCATGCAAAACATGTCCTCCATGAAGTGCAGGAACTTCCCATCAATTTTCCATACTTCGATCCACTTTTAAAAGAAAGGGTAACGTACGCTGCATACGGGCTCCTCGCGGCAGGTTGTAGCCTGATCGAACAAGGAGAGCGGGCTGAAGGCGCTCCAGCCGTGGAGAACGCGGCATCGCTACTTCAGTATATCCATGGGCCATTTACAAAAGAGTCGCGCGAGAGCGCCTTCCATGTTTTTGTTGCAGCAATGGCTTTTTATGCTGCAGGGCACTATTCGCGTGCTTTTGTAGCTATCCGAACAATCGAAGAAATTACTCCAGCGGCGCTTATAATTGCTTCATACATTAGAAAGGATACAGTTTTATTGATTGGCAGCCTGAATAAGGTTATATTAACTCGGCCACCTCTATTTGAAGATCAAGCAGATTTAGACGAATGGGCCATCACGGTCGCAATATCACGTGCGGTTGCTGTCGTTAATGAATTCACTTTAACTGGTACGAGAGGTGCTCTCGATTATGCTGATGAGCAACTTCGGTATGCCCTACTCATTTCAACCACGGGTAACCACCCGTCCTGGTGGTGGGTTATCCGACTTCTCAGGCTTATGTTCAATGATATAAGAGAGTCATCACCATGGAGTATCCTTCCTTGTTATTTTGGTGGCCAAGAGTTGCCAAGCATGGTTGAGCGTTATATTACGCTGCTTGCACTGAATAAACCACCTGTAATAGAGTTTTGGGCTTCGCAGCGGGAAGCATTCCCTCTCACTTTGAATCTGGCAAACCGCGGGGCTGTGATTAACTTGCGCACCAGCGCCGGCAAAACTCGTGTTGCTGAGCTTGCCATACTGCAAACACTTCACAATAACCCCGAGTCTCAAATACTTTATATAGCGCCTTTCCGTTCCCTCGCATTTGAGGTCGAGCATGCCCTAGCTAGTACGTTTAGCTGGTTGGGCTTTGGCGTATCGCATCTCTATGGCGGCTCCAGGGTAAGCTACATCGATACTGAGATCGTGGCTGAGTCCGCAATTATTATCGCTACGCCCGAGAAGGCACGGGCTCTCTTCCGTGCCGATCCCGAAATGTTCAACAGCATCAAGTTAGTTGTCATGGACGAAGGGCACCTCATCGGGTCCTCGGAACGATATGTCCGAAATGAGGTTTTCGTTGACCATATAAGGTCCATCGTTAAAACAACGGGTGCGCGTGTTTTGCTGCTTTCGGCAGTGCTGCCGAATGCTGAAGAAATCGCGGAGTGGGTCACAGGGGACCCCGACGCCGTGGTCAATTCACCATGGAAACCCTCTGCCGAACGTTTTGGGTTACTACGATGGAACGGATTACGCGTTAGGATTGAATGGCAGGGAGAGGTTGAATCGTTCAATCCGTCATTTGTGGAGGCAAAGCCCCTTGGATTCGGGAGAAGACGCAGACTATTTCCTGACAACAAGAATGAAGCAGTTGCCGCAACCGCAGTCCGCCTCAGCGCTATCGGACCCGTAATGATCTTTTCAGGTAGGGCAATTTCCGTACCGAAACTTGCAGAAGCTGTTCTGCTTGCATTAGGGAGTGCTCCACAGGCTCACACCTGGCCTGAAAACGAGTGGAGAGTATTTGAAGCCGTATGCAATGAGGAATTATGCCCTGATGCTATAGAACTTAGGGCAGCTCGTGTCGGAGTGGTTTGCCATAGCGCTCGCCTAAGTCAACAGGTACGCATTGCTCTGGAGAACCTCATGCACTCAAAAGCGCCAAAAATTATCATTGCGACAACGACACTCGCGCAGGGTGTCAATATTGGTATTTCTTCGGTTATTATTGCAAACCCATATACAGGGAAAGACCTTATTGACAAACGAGACTTCTGGAATATCTGCGGGCGGGCTGGTCGAGCATTCGTTGATGGGGAGGGCAAGATCCTTTATGCCATAGATGACACACGCGAAGGCTGGCAAATACGCAGAGATGAGCAGCTTGCACGCTCATATTTCGCAGACCATACTAGTGATCGGGTTGAAAGCGGATTGCTTTTCGTAATTCGCAAGCTTAAACAGCTAGCAGATCAAGCAGGCGTCTCTTTCGAAGTTTTACTTGAGCTTGCCGCCAACAATGACTTTTTGTCTTTCGGGGATAACGCTACAAAGTGTGAGGAATACTGTGACTTTATAGACGACGCCTTACTTGCATTACATGAAGATCTGTTGGTAAACCCAGAAGGAGCAGATCCATCGATATGGGTAGAGCAGGTCTTTCGGGACTCTTTAGCAGTCATTCAGGCAAGATCTGGGAGCTATGAGATCAGTACTGACAACATAATTGCCTTTTTACAGTCACGAGCCGACTGGACGCTAAGAAAGGTACCACAGAAGGATCGAAAGGCGGTAGTGTCATCGGGGCTTCCCCTGAGTGTTGCACTCAGAGCCCAAGAAACAATTGAAACGTTTAAAGGCATAGCTGACTCCTGCCTCGAGGAAGAAACAATGTTCGAGGCGTTAGTGAACGCTGTACGAAGCATCGAGGAATGGGCAAGAGCTCAAGCAGCTACGGTTGTCCAACAAATACCCCCAGTAACGACGCTCGATACACTAAGGGGAGGGTGGCTCGGGGGTATCAGTTTGCGAGAGCTTATTGCCCTCGACGATAATGCCACTAAAATTACGAAGGATCTCTACGGGTACCAGCTTCCGTGGGTCATTCATGCGGCATCCAGGCAACTCCGTGCAGCCGATGATGTCGAGCGGTCGGATGCTCTTGACAAAATCGCATTGCTGGTGGAACTTGGAGTTCCGACGTATAAAGCAGCATATATATTCCTTGCTGGCATACGCTCTCGAACAGCTGCTACCGAGTTATCTACTCTTGACGTTTCGTTTGGGAACAGCGTTTCAGAGATTGGCCTGAATTTGTGCACGCCAGCGTTTGTGGAACAACTTTATCCTGTAGTTTCCGCAGAAACTTTAAGCTGGTTAGATCTTCTAGTTAATGATGCTGCTCAACGCCACCTCACTAATACGCCCACCTTTCCACCGTTCACAATAGACAATGTTGATAATGCAGATTTATTGCAGGCAAGAGAGATTGATGGCACTACATTCCTGTGCTCAATTGATGGAAAAGTCAGGGTTCCTGTGTCGTCAACCGAGGCGTTACCCTTTAATCAGGTTTCGAATGATCCTCGAATTATCTTCGTGCGTGATGGTATCGAATGGATAATGGAAAATAGAGATCCTCGTCTTCATGTTGCGGAAACCGATTAGTATAAGTAAACTGGTGTGCCCCCTGATCCTTGTACCAGTTTCATGGTTAGTAAAAATGGTAATTAACCTGCCGTGGGGGCGGGTCAATAAGGAAAAAGCTAACTGTGAAATTGGACCAAAAAACGGGGACAGGTCAAAAGGCGTGCACATTGGTAACGGACTACCTTTTGCGGCGACCGCATATGGTCAATCTACTAACTGTGTTGTCTCAGAATTTCAATGTTAGATTTGGAGGGGAGTTTCATTGCCCACTGCACAGGATTTTCAGATAGCCCTGAAAGAGTTATTCCGCAACGCAGGCGGCCAATATATCGATATCAACTCGGGTGAACTGCATCGAAAGGTGGGTGGCTACCCGGGGCACAACCATAGGATGCCCGTATGCTGTGAGGTCATGTATAAAAACATGAGGGGAAAGGACGCTGTCTTAGAGGCACCACTGTCCGGTAAGGGTGCTAGTCTGACCGTACGCTATGTTCTGCCTCGTTAATGACACTATCCTGAGCCAAAGCGCTCTCGATCTTTGAGGATGCATGATGCTCTCAGATGGTAGACGTTGTGACGAAGAGTTAGATAACTTCGCGCTTCTAGCGAGCCAAGACTACAATTTGGGGAATGCAGGTAACTGGTTCTTCAGTTTTCGTGGCGGGCTCTACGGGTTCCATTCCCGCATGAATGGCCTGGAGCAGCATCGGCGGTTGGTGTACGAATGGCATACAGCAGCTTTGCTGGACATGCATGAACACAATATCGCGACCATGCTATTCTGCATGGATTCAGCTATCGAATGCATTGTGTTCGCGCTAAACGCCTTGGGCCAGGCCAAGGACAGAGCCTCGTTTCGCGATGTCACCGACTCGGCTGCTTTGCGCAATATCTCACCACGTGATGTGACCGGTTCGCCTTCTTCCCGTCCGCTCCCGGGGTATTTGTCCCTCTTCCCAACATTTCAAGCTCATTTTGTGGCGAATTCGGATCTGATAACTCTGATAATGGATAATCATGATGTGTCCAAACATCGTCAACAAATTATCTACACAGGTATAATGCGCTCTGACGTGCCCCCGGGGTTTTTTGAGCTGCGCGGCATTCCCGATGGCCGCATAGCACGCCATTTTCTCAAACCAATGTCAGAGGTACGAATTCTGCTGCATCCTAAGATTCCAATTGAAGTGATGCCTAATAATCTCGAAGCTCAGACTAGGCTGGATACTGTAATAGCTGATCTTCGGGCTTTCCTTAATGAAGCTATCTGCCTGGCCTATAATGATGCTGTAAAGAATATTCAACTGCCTATTGCCGCGTTGCGGAAACCATAGATGGTGCAACCTAATGGGCGTATGAAACTGGGAGACTAGCGCATCAAGCACCCCGAGCTCTTATCGTCTACACGGGCGAGATTGGACTCCATGTGGACATTAAGCGATGTTCCTATCCATAGCAGAAAAATAGCACCTACGAGGGATTGCTATGAACAAACGAGATGAAATTCCACTTCGTAGATTTGCTTGGCTTTGTGATCAAAGAGGCTTTATTTACTGGCCGGATGACAGACTTCATGAAGTAATTGATCCACTTTTGAGGTGTACCCGATATTGTAGACACAGATAACCCGGACGTATAGTTATAACGTTAGGGGCGCCTGGATTGTGTGATAAAGAATTCAAGGTTGAAGCAGTGAAGATGGTACTCGAAAAGGGACAAGGTACGCGCAGTGGGAGGCATAAACAATAGAATGTCTGACGTGATGAATACAAGGCGCGTTTCAAGCCCAGCCTCCACCGGGGGAGCGGGTACTATTTTCGAACAGCACGTCGGGGCTTATTTACTTGCGCAGCTCCTCGTTCGAGGAATCCCGCCGATTTTGCTCGACTGCACAGTAGAGGAAGTTCACTTCCAAACGGCACATCTTGGATGGCATACGGATGATTTTCTGGTCATCGGCCAAAACGGTTCAGGGAGCCAACGGAAGCTAGCAGTCCAAGTGAAACGGACGTTTTCGGTGAGTGCTACGGATGAAGAATGTAAGCAGACCGTGCAGGCTTTTTGGCGGGACTTCGGTAACGCTAGCCAGTTCTCATCAGCTACTGATCGACTGGCCATTGTCACCCTACGAGGTACCAATACACTACTCGAACACTTCTCAGGACTCATAGACTGCTCACGTGCGGCTCGCGATGGCACCGAATTCGAGCATCGGTTGGCGACCCCCGGATTCCTCAGCAGTAAAGCCGTTCACTACTGCGACGAACTCCGAACCATAATCAGTGAGGTCAAGGGAAGAAGTGTGACAGCGGCCGATATCTGGCCATTCCTCCGCGTCTTACATATTCTGAGCTTGGACTTGCATAGCGCGACACGACAGACCGAGTCCATGATCAAGACCATCCTCGCCCACACAGTAAGTGAACCAGATGCGATCGGTGTCGCCCAGGCCTCATGGGATGCGTTGCTTACCGTGGCCGGAGATGCAATGTCTGAAGCACGCAGTTTTCGACGTGAAAATCTACCCGATAATCTACGACAGCGCCACTCTCTCCTTGGAGGCACCGAACAGCGGGCGTTACAAGCGCTCCATGACCACTCTGCGCTAATCCTCCGTGGAATCCGCTCGACAATCGGCGGTGATCTCCACTTGCAGCGTGCCGGTCTTGTGCAGCAGGTGATTAACGAACTAGGGTCGAGCCAGGTGGTTCTTATCTCGGGTCTCGCAGGCAGCGGAAAGTCTACTGTTGCCAAGGACGTCATTACCATCCTCTCGGCTGATTATTTCGCGTTCAGCTTTCGCGCAGAAGAATTTGCACAGCCCCATTTCGACGCAACGCTGCAGAATAGCCAAATTCCTGCGAGTGCGGCCACGTTAGAAGCAATTTTGGCGGGCCAGGACCGGAAGCTTCTGCTGATCGAGAGCGTTGAACGTCTTCTCGAAAAATCGACTCGCGATGCCTTCACTGACCTCTTGACTCTCGCCACGACGGACAAGACCTTGCGCATAATCTTGACATGCCGAGACTACTCGACTGACTTAGTGCGAGAGTGTTTCCTCAATGCCGCGCATGTTGATCATTCCGTCATTACTGTTCCAGAATTAGATGATGATGAGCTGCAGGAGGTCGAAGCCGCCCATCCAACGCTTGTTTCTCCGCTTAGCAATACAGCGTTGCGCCGCATTCTGCGCAACCCGTACGTTCTCGATAAGGCGTTACAGATCTCATGGTCTGCAGAGCGGCCATTACCTGAGAGCGAGCGGGAATTTCGAGCACTCTTCTGGCAACAGATCGTATGTGTCGATCACCGTCTCGCCGGGGGAATGCCACGTCTCCGCGAGGAAGCGTTCGTGCAAATCGCGTTGCGGCGGGCGCGGGCGCTTACAGTATATGTACCTTACAGCGACTTAGATCCTACAGCTGTTGGTGCCCTCCGACACGACTCCCTCATTGTATCTTCAGAGCAAAGCACCGCACTCGTTGCACCCGCTCATGACGTACTCGAAGACTGGGCCATCTTGCACTGGATTGAGGAGCAGCATGCTATTCACGAGGGGTCGTTCGGCGAGCTTTTCACCATAATCGGGACGCATCCTGCGGTACGTCGTTCCTACCGGAAATGGGTGGCTGAAATCGTAGAGCATGATCTTGGTGCCGCGGACCGGCTCTTCCAAGCCGCCGTGATCGAGGTAGGTGTACCATCTCAATTTCGTGACGACACGCTCGTCTCACTCCTACGGGCACCATCCTCGGCTGCATTTCTGGAGAGGCACGAGGCTGAACTCTTTGCCGGTAATAAGGATCTACTCAGGCGAGTGATTCATCTACTTCGGGTTGCTTGTGTGACCACGCCTGCATGGGTCCCCCTTTCGGCAGGCCACGGGTCTTTGCTCAACGTCCCTGTCGGTCCTGCGTGGGGATGCGTGCTGCGACTGATAGAAGCCCACCTAACGGAATTCTCACCACAGGACTACCTACTTCTCTTGGGATTGATCGAGGACTGGGGCCGTGGCGTGAGTTGGCAGACGGCGTACCCGGATGGATCTGCAGCAGTAGCTACAATCGCACACCGGCTTTTGCCGAAGTTCGATAACTACCGATCAGAGGATCAACGCAAGCGGACTATGCAGGTGATTGCTAAGATTCCAAATGCAGATCGCGAACGGTTTGAGGCTCTTCTTCGAGGGAGCGGGGAAAACAATCGGCGAGATCGCATGGTAGAGGACTTTCGAGAGATCGTCTTCATAGGAATCGAAGGGACGCCGGCGGCTCGAGGCCTGCCGGACCTCGTCGTCTCAGTAGCAACCGATTACATACTGTGCTCAGAGGCTGATCTTCAAAGGGATTGGCAATACATGGGATCGTTCCAATCTGAAACTCTGTTCGGGATCAAAGAAGGCCTGCGCCATGACTATTTTCCTGCAAGTGCGTACCGCGGACCATTGCTTCCGCTCCTGCGGTACCACACTAGCAAGGGTATAGGTTTCATCATAGCGATTTTCAACCACAGCGCTGAATGGTACGCGCATCCGAGGGTGCGGTTGGAGCACGTCGAGCCTCCGGTCGAGATAGAACTGACATTCGCGGATGGAACGTCGCGAAAACAGTGGTGCAATGCTCGGCTATGGAATTGGTACCGAGGAGGTTCGGTCGGCCCGTTCGCCCTGCAATCCCTTCTGATGGCGCTCGAACGTTGGCTCCTTGAGCTTGCAGAAACGTATCCTCACGAATTGGATGCAGTTCTTCTCGACATTCTACGACGGAGCGACTCAGCCGCACTGACTGCAGTAGTAGCGAGCGTTGCAACCGCATTCCCACATGAGTCCGGGGAGACGCTCCTCGTACTTCTGCGATCGCCCATGTGCATTTTGCTTGATCGCCAGCGAATGGCCTCTGAGACGCACACATCGGTTCTTTTGGGCTTGATACCGCAAACACGTGCTGAAAACAGAATCTATGAGGAAGAGCGGAGGGCCACGGGATCGCTGACACATAGGCAGCGTGACCTTGAAAACGCGATTGCTAATTTGCAATTAGGCCCGCTTGTCGCTCGTGTGCATGAGATCCTCGATCAGCATCGCGCCGTCCTTCCCCCGGTTTCGGAGCAGGACGATGACAGTCGCGTATGGCGTCTAGCAATCCATCGAATGGACTTACGCCAGTACGACGTTACTGAAGGGACCGGCGAAAACGCAACAGCCATTGATGACGCTACGTCTCCCGAACCTGTACAACATTACATGCACCTTGACCCGAAGGAGCCAGACCCGGATGTACAAGAGATGGTCGAGAAGAACGCCGCCAAATTCAAGATAATGAACTCCAGAGCCGGTCTTCTGATATGGGGTCTGAAAGTATTCAAACACAAAGATGGCGCGACCTACGATCCGGCACAATGGCGGCAACGGTTGGAGCAGGCGCGAAGTGCCGACGCTACGAGCTTTACAGCCGAAGAGCTAGGCGCGACTCGCAGCGGCCCGGGTTTTGTCGCTGCCGTTTGCGTTCGTGACTACTGGGAAGAAATGACAGGCGACGAACGGGAATGGTCCGTCGATCTCATCTGCGTAGAGGTAAAGCGGCAAGCAGACATGTGGAACCACTTCGCTCGTGAGCAAAGGCTTGAGATGTCTGACGATCGCCCGTGTGCGTGGGTATTGCCACTGTTGCTCGGCAAACCTCTCACCGAAGCACAGCAACTGCGCGTCCACGAGGCGTTCGCGACCGCATTGACCCATGTAATCGACGAAGTACGGTGGTACGCTGTTCGGGGTGTTGCCGAACACTTGTGGTCTATCGATAAAAACCTAGCCCTACGATGCGTGAATTCACTAGCGACGGAGGCTACTCTCGTCCAGCACGAACTAGACATAGGGGGGGAACGGCCATACTACGAACGCCGACAGCTCGACGACATACAGGCTGAAGCGGCACTAACTATTCGGCGGCGATTTTGGGAGGCCGGCTCCATCGCAGACGACGCTTACGAAGTGCTGGACGTCAGCGAGTGGTTCGGTGCAGAGGCCAACGCTCGAATTCTGGCTATCCTCAGCCAGATACCGACCGATCCCGCTGCCATCGCTGGATTCAGACGAGCTGCAGAAACACTTGTGACATGGTGGGATGACGACGACAACCACGATAAAGGGCAGCACGAACGGAATCACGAGACGGATTCGACTTTATCCAAACTCCTTCAAAGTTTCGTGTTGCGGACATCGACCGCTGCGGCTGAGTTAATACTCAAACCCATTCTCGACGCAGTCGATCGCCACCCGCGAGAGATCTACTTGCTTGTCCGAGAACTGATTTACGTCGAAGATCGCGAACCAAACACATCACATTTCTGGTTTGTGTGGCAGCTATTCGCTGAAAGCGTAAGACGCGCGAGATGGCTTGCTCGATTAGATGACGAATACCCTTTCGGGAGTGAGATGGTCTCTGTCATTTTCCTCGGGTCAGGGTGGAAAGAAGAAGTCCGTCACTGGCGGAGCCTTGAGGGGTATGTGCACCATGTGCACGATTTGTTTAATGATCTACCTCCGTCATCAACTGTTCTGGACGATTATGTTCGCTTCCTCTATCACATCGGGAAGCAGTCGCTTCCGGAGGCTTTCATCCATATTGCAAACCGTCTCCAGCTTGGCGACCCGAAGCAGATGCTACGGAAGACCAATACTGTGTTTATGCTTGAAGTGATGCTGCAACGCCATGTGTACGGAAGGCCGTTGGAGCTAAAGCGCGAGCGTACACTGCGTGACGCTGTCCTCTTTCTCCTCGATTTGCTGGTTGAGCAGGGTTCCTCTTCCGCTTTCCAGATGAGAGATGACTTCGTGACTCCGATCCCTCTGTGACGAACTAAGGAGCAGCGGTTAACCGGTTTGATCTAGTGACTGGACTGTATCGCACCTGGCGGATGTCTCAATCCCAATCCCCGTGGTGGTGGCCGTAAGTCATGGAAGGGTGGGCAGTTTCTCTGCGCCGTTGGTTTCTACGCCCGGATCTATCAAGACTGGCAGAAGGCCAGCGGTAATCCCGGTCTAGCTAGCCTTCTTGCGCAGGATCCAACGCTAGGCACGATCGGCATTCCAAGGGTGCTGGACAAAGTCCTCTGGTGAGTGCCAACTCGGGGATGGTCCTGACGATATTCGCTGATATAGTTTTTTAAACAAGGCAAACGACTAATTATTTCTATAATTGGAAGTCCAATATTTATTGGCATAAAAGTCAGAGTGCAATTGGATGTTGTTATAAAAGATGATGCTGTTTCATGCCGGAAGTGGGTGGAGTCAAATGCTAACGAGGTGGCATGTGGGATTATTTAAGAAGGGAAGGGTAATATGATGCGGCTTATTACAACGAGCCAGATTAGTATTTGGGCTGGTACTATATCTGCACAAAGCCGACTTCCTCGACTTATAAAGGATCTAATAAATGAGACTGTAAAGCACGATAAACTCAAAAAGATTATCATGCCGTCTGACGATGCTATTTGGTTGCCAGGATGTGATGGCTATTTAATAAATGAAGAAGAAGATGAGAATCGTTTTGTGCCTTTGGGCAAATCAGTATGGGAATTTGGCACCACCGATAATTACAGAAAAAAAGCTCTTGAAGATTACGAAAAGCGTATGACAGACATGGATGACGATGGCAATATGAAGAGAAATGCTTTGAATATCGATCGATTACAAGCTACTTTTGTATTTGTCACTCCGAGGCATTGGGTTAATGATAAGGAAGCATGGGTCAATGAACGAAAGAGAGATGGCATCTGGAAGGATGTTGTAGTAATTGATGCTGTTGATCTTCAAGATTGGATAGAATATTCTCCAGCGGTATCATTACAGTTTGCGGCTGAATTAGGATACGCCCCATCGTTAGGGCTATTGACTCCAGATCAGGCCTGGGAAGAATGGTCTTATTTATCAACACCACCGATATCTGAGCATCTATCTGTAGCCGGTAGAGAAGAACAAGAAAAAGAACTTATTAGCCGCCTGATGGGAGAACCTGAAACATTTATTGTGAGAGGCGATTCACCGCGTGAGGCGTTGGGGTTTGTGCTCGCTGCTGTGATCAGGATAGAATCGCCTGAAGAGCGCCATGGTTTATATTCAAGGATGATTGTTGCTGATAATGAAGAAGTTGCGGGTGGTCTTAGGAGCCTGAAGAACCTCATTGTCTTAATTAAGCAAGCTATGGGACCAGTTCCAAATCTTCTTTCGTCCAGGGGCAGCCATGTGATTGTTCCGATGGGGAATAACTATCGATCGCCTCGTGGCGTAATAACTTTGCAAAAGCCCACCTATCTCCAATTCGCAGAGGTTTTATCGAGCATGGGCATCAAACGTGATGAAGCTGAGCGTATGGCTCGTGCTTGTGGACGTAGTATAACTATTTTTCAACGATTAAATGCCAGCGCCAACCATGAACGTCCGAGGTGGGCGAATGAAGCGTCTTCAATTAATTTATTGCCAGCCTTATTAGCTGGCAGATGGAATGACAAGAGCGAAGAGGATCGGGCAATTCTCTGCCAGCTGGCAAATACACAGGACTATAACCAGATCACTGATCAACTCCAAGAATATTTACTCGTAGATGAGCCTCCCCTTCAGAGGATCGGTACTATGTGGGCGTTAACTGCACCAGTGGATGCCTTCCACCTGCTTGCGCGTCGCCTAAGAGTTGCAGATTTGGATCGTTTTAGAGATGCTTTCAGAGATGTTTTTGGTAGGATCGACCCAAAGGTTGAACTTCCTCCTGATGCATGGATTCATGATGTCAGTGGCGAGAAAGGCAACTCTGAATGGCTGCGTAGCGGTATGGCAGAAACATTTTTACTGATTGCAGAACGTGGTGCTGACGCTGATTTACTTTGCATCCGCTCGCCGCAGGAATATATAGATAGCATAGTAATTGGGCTGTCGGGCTTAGATGACTGGCGCTTATTAGCTAGCCTCAGGGATCAATATCCTCTTTTATTGGAGGCTGCCCCAGGCCCTTTTCTGGACAGCCTCGGTCGACTGATCGGGGCAAGGCCGGATGATGTCCGTAGATTATTTGCTGATGGAGATGTATTATTCGGCGGAGGGAATATGCACACTGGCCTGCTTTGGGGGCTGGAAATATTAGCATGGAGCCCAAGGTATCTCCTTCGTGTTGCTCTAATATTGGCAGAGTTAGCGACTATTGCTCCTAACGTGAAGATACACAACCGTCCCATCAATAGTTTGAGAGAAATTTTCCTCTCATGGAATCCAGGCACCAGCGCATCGCTAGAGGAAAGATTGACTGTCATCGATCAGATTCTAACGCAAAAACCTAATATAGGTTGGTCATTGATTGCAAACCTTCTTCCAACATATCATTCAGCCTCACATTATACTGCTAAGCCACGATGGCGCAACTTTGGTGAACCGCCTAAAGATGCCAATAATAGAAATGAACAAATACTTTACATTTCGGCAATCATTGATCATGTGCTCGCCCATGTGGGAACGGACCCAGAGCGTTGGGAGGTAGTGCTAGAATCGCTGGGAATGATGGGATCGGTCTATCAGAGCAAAGCTATTGATCAGATTGAAGCTATTTCATATGAATCACAACCGGAAGAGATTAAATATGCATTGTGGAAAAATATTAGAGACTTTATAAATCAGCATAGAACCTTTAAGGACGCAGGCTGGACACTACCTCCAGAAATGGTTGATCGATTAGATTCTATTCTGCCCCGCCTCTCACCAACAGATCCCTTAGAACGGAATAAATGGCTTTTTGACGAGTGGACGCCCAAGCTACCTTCGGGCGAGAAAGATACTGCACAACGAGAAAAGGATGTTTATGAGCTAAGGAAGCAGGCTGTAGGCGAGATCTTCCAGGAAAAAGGAGACGAAGGGCTAGTCACTCTTGGAACGACTTGTAGATTTCCTGGTTTTGTAGCTATTTCTCTTGTTCAACTTTTCGATAAAGAAAGACTGCTCGACTTTATTGTTCAGGCAGTTACTGCTGGTGATGCAGGTCTTATCTTTGCTGCTCAGATTTCAGGGCAAGCAGACGAAGTCTACGGAGATTCATGGCGTCATATGCTGATAGATCGTGCTCAAGAATTATCCTTGTCTTCTGATATTATAGGCTCGCTCCTGATTTGGTGGCATGATAATAAAGCTACTTGGGATGAGATTGCCAACATAGGAAAAGAGGTCGAAGAAAGTTATTGGCGCCGAAAGCAAGTATATTTACTTAACGGTACTTTAGAAGATAGGAATTTTCAGATTGATCGGCTTATTGCGGTAGGCCGTGCTTCCGTAGCTTTTAACTGCATTGCCTACCATGGGAAAGAAATGCCAACAGAAACACTATTAAAGCTGTTTGATGCAACATTCAATGAATTGGTCAGAGCGCAGACGCCAGAGGATGTACGGAAATTAGGAATAGAGCCACATGCTATGCAAGAATATTTAAAAATGTTACGTCAACGTCCTGACATGGATCGGGTAGAATTAGCCCGCAGGGAATTTCAAGTCCTGCCACTCTTAGGATGGATTTATGAGAAGGGACTTGTAATTCATGATATTTTGGTTGAAGACCCTAATCTGTTTATAGAAGCCCTGTGTAATGTATTCCTTCCACATAACCGTGACAAATCAGAGACTTATAACCCGAAACCTGAGGAGCAGAGAAGGGCAGAAATCTGTTATCGGTTATTAAAAGGAATAAATAAAATCCCTGGCCAAACTGAAGGGAATCAGATCAATGATAGGGTTATTAAAAAATGGATCAGTGATGTTAGAACTAAGGCTGCTGATGTTTTTCGAACAGCTGTTGCAGACGAAAAAATAGGGGAAATCCTAGCTCATGCACCGAAGGATCCTCAAGATGATGGCTGGCCACACCAGGTCGTCCGCGATATTATTGAGATACTAGTAAATGATGGTATTAACAATGGCATAATGGTAGAGCGTTATAATATGAGGGGAACCTTTACGAAGAGTTTATATGAAGGAGGTGCCCAGGAAAGGGCACTTGCAAGCCAATATCGCAAGTGGGCAGATATTTCACGCTCTCAATGGTTAAGAACTGCTGATCTTCTGGACAATATAGCTAAAGGTTGGGAGACTGATGCCATACGTGAGGATGAACGAGCAGAACAAGACAAGTTACGAGATAATTAGAAGATCATAAAATAATTGTTGTGGTAGAAGACTATCAATCCTAGCTGACAAGCTCACTACCTTGAGTGCAGACGGAGTGATCATCCGGTTGCCGGAGCCACCATACCTGGGTGTGTCATTAGCGATAGCGCTGTACAACTGGGCATATGTATAAGGACATGGCACATAAATGTTGCTCACCAAACTCAATAATCTGCCAGATATCTCCTAGTCTTCCTCTCCCTCCATGTTTATTCTTATCTGTACCCTCTCTTTGGCCTTAGGCTTATTCGGAGGCTGCCACTGATCCGGTTCTAGGTCGGCTATCGCCGGCCCTGGAGATTCTTCGACTGATTGTTGCTCCAGACGTTTCATCTTCTTCATGCCCGCTGCTCTCACACTACCAGGTGAGGTAGGCACTAACGGCCCTGGAGCCTCTTTAATTGGTGTTCTCCTCCTGCTGCGCTGTGTTTCCAAGACACCAAGCATCTGGGTCAGTGCTTCAAGCTTGACACCTGAGGCCTTGGCTTGCCTTGCAAAACGAATCCACACCAGAGAGTCTGGGTCAACGAGGAAATCCAGGACATCCTCGGACAACTCAGGCAGACAGTTTGCAGGCATACGCATCGTGTAGAGATCCTCTGGGTTTATGCCTAAAACCTCCGTGAGCCTCTTTACTGTTTCGGAGCGGGGATTTTTCCTTTTCCCATTTTCAAGTCGCGAAACATAAGATCCTCTTATTCCAACCTTTTCTGCTAGATCCTCTAGTGTCAAGCCCTTCATCTCTCGATAACGCCGCAGATTGCCCCCAATAAATTTCATAAGGTTCACATCCTTTCAGGTAAAGTATAGCACATCGTGTACCTGGATGTGGTAAATTTACGCGGTACGTATTTTATTGTAATTTTGGGTTGACATGTTTCCCCGATGGTGTATATTTATATTAAGATTAATAATATACTTTTGAGGGAAGAAGGCAACGCATGGAATTGAATATAGAAATGCCTGAGATCGAGACCGGCCAAGATGTCGTAGCGGTAAGCCTGGATTACCAGCACTTTAAAAGAAAACCAACTAAGAATCAGACTGCCATTATCTCCAAGCGTTTAGCCGGGCAGCAGGTTAGCCTGCCCATTGAACAGATGGCTGCAGCGTTGCTCTGTGGGCAGACAATCAGCCCGAGCACATTCTCAGGTGATAAGCGTACCAACGATGGTTGGCAGCAGCAGCAGGGCTTTTTTATCGATGTTGATAAGAAATTGAGCTATAAAGATGCCATAAGCCGCTGCGAACGCTTTGATGTGATCCCGGTCTTCGGGTATGCGACATTCAGTGCAGTCCATGACGAGAGGTTTCGTCTGTGCTTCATGATGCCTCAGCCAGTGACCGACCGTGTTCAGCGCAAGTTTATCATCGATGCATTGTTAACGCTGTTTCCTGAGGCTGATAAAGCTTGCAGGGATTTTGCCCGGCTGTTTTACGGCGGAAAGCGGCTCTTGTATGAGAGCTTCGATGCCAGGATCTCCTTCGAGGGTCTGCACCGAGCGGCGTACGAGTTTTTGTACATAACGAATCGTTCAAACCTTAATCGACAAATGCGCAAGTTAGGCGGCGTGGCTGCGATAAATTCTAGTGTGGATGGGGGGTCGCTACCTTTTCCGTTCAGTCAAATTGAAGGCAAATCGACACATCCTATAGATAATATTAATGGCTGTGTTGGAATATCTTCAAATATCGAAAACGAGCCATCCTCCCACACTGAAACAACAGCCCCGCTGCGCCGATTTGATTGGGATCTCTTGGAAGAACGCTGTCGATTGTACCGGGAGTTTGCAAACAATGACTGTTGGCTGGAGCATAACGTGCGGTTCGGTATTTCCTTGAACCTGCTTCACGTCGAGGGCGGCAAGGCCCGGATGATGCAGGGCCTTCGAGCCCGGGAAGACTATGATCTGCCCCGGTGGGAAGCAGACTGGCCTTATAACAAGGCACAGAGGTATCGTGCGCAGGACTGCGATGGATTCTGCCCATACGCAGACGAGTGCGACCATTCAAAGAATATGCTGGAGACCACAAAGATTCAACGTGGCACGGTTCAAGTTCTCAAACAACCAGTTCTCAGACCGTTGGTACAGGTCCAGTTCGAACTGCGTGAAGTGGTTGCTCGGCTGAGTTCGCTTACCGAGCCTGGGATTACCGTTCTCAAGGCGCCTTTGGGAATCGGCAAGACCACATCCTATCTGGGCGTGGAGGGGCGCATCATTGCCTGCCCCACGCATGACCTAGTTCAAGAGGTTGCGGAAAGTATGCGGATGGCCGGTAATTCAGAAATCATCGTAGCTCCGGACATAGCTGATTTAGATGCTTATGGTAAGGCGGAAGTCATGCGACTTCACAGCTGTGGTGTGCACCATCTTGCCTCTGCCTATATTCACACCCTGGCCGATGCTGGCAATAAGGAAGCTCAGGCATACCTGGACACCCTGGATGAGATCTCCTGCAACACCACGAAGACTGTCATAGTGACTCACGCCAGGCTTCTCCACCTGGACAGCCCCATTGACAGGGTCATTATCGATGAGGATCCAAGCGGCACATTGCTGTGCCAGGGTAGCTGCACAATGGCTGATCTGTATGCCATGGCGGCCGCAGCCTCCAGGGGGCACAACAATGGTGTGATTAAAGCCCTGATTGACTATGTTGATGCAAGCGATGAGGGACGTGTCTGGCCGATGCGGGTGCGTGTCATTGAAAGGACGTCGATTGAACGGATGGTTGCCGATACCAACAATATCCAGTCAAATGTTCTGGACTTCTTGAACTGCGGTTTCTTCATCAAGAAAGCGTACCAAGGCGAGATAGTTATTAGCTACATTGTCAGGCAGGAACTGCCCAGGGGTAAGAATATCGTCATCATGTCCGGCACCACCGACAGGCGCTTCTGCGAATTGTTGTATGGGAACCAGTTGAAGGAGTTCATCGATCTGGGTGAGGTTGAACAGAAGGGGAATATTGTACAGTATCCGCAGTACAGCTTCAGTAGGCATAGCATGCGGACAAACCCTAATCGCATCCCCCTGGCCAAAGGCATCGTCAGCAAGAGTAGTGCCCAGCACACAATTACTTACGCAAGTTTCGAGCAGGAATTCAACACGAATCTGCACTTTGGGGCGCTGCAAGGGATCAACCGCATTACAGGAGACGATCTGGTAATTGTCGGCACACCAAACCTCAACCCTGAGACTTACCTGTTGACGGCGTGTGCTCTGGGCGTTATTAAAGCCAACCCCTCCGCCGAACAGTTCAAGATGAGCTACCAGGAGGTCAATACCGGTAACTTCAAGTTCTGGTTTCAGACCTTCGACAACGAAGATCTACAGGCAGTCCAGTTTCATCTTGTTGAGGAAGGCCTGCTGCAGGCGATCGGCAGGGCGCGGACGCTGCGCAATGAATGCACGGTAACCGTGCTGAGCAACTTTCCGATTAGAGGCGCCAGGATCAAATACCTGGACGCGCGGGAGGAGCCATGTTTGGTAGTAATTGGTATCATTATTCAACGTGGTTTTCCAAACTGGAAAGAATATATGACGAGGCTCGTTGCAGAGATGCTACATTTGAATTGGGGCGTTTATCTTAACAGCCTTAAGGCAGCGTAGCGGTTGAAATATCACTCACCACAGCTAGTGAAAGCCTCTCAAATAGTCTCTGCAGTACCGGCAATGTCCGCCAAACTCTTATGGAGCTTCCCGGGGTCATAAAATATTATGAGGACAAAGCCTTGCTGGAGAAAAGAACCGGGTTCTCTGTAAATCAAGAAAAGGGGTGGGGGTCAGACGGATTCAGTAAAGGCTCAAAATGGGATGAGGATAAGGGTGGGTTATAGGTGGGCTTATTGAGGATTGCCTCAGTGTTCGGAGGGGCACCCTCATGTAGGCCAAGCCGTCTCAGTAGCCCCACCCTGGTTGAGGGGTAGGAGGTGGAAGCGGCAGAAAGGTGATTCATGAACGTGTACGGTGGTATCGTCAAAGGGGTTGCAGTGGCAGCAACCTCAACAAAGAACTCCATTGATTTGGAGAACCTGGCTACTATAGCAGGTAACGCTGTCCGGGTTACTCGTGAGAACTGGGAAAGAGGAGTAGCTGAGGTTAACACTCCTCGTGCTCAGCGTCTACCCAAGACAACGACAAGTCGCATTGACACGATGATTGATAATATCAAGAAGAAAGGAGCAACTGCTCGTACCGCTTACATAGCGGCATCCACAACAAAATAAGTCCAGGTCAAGGTAGTGCCGAGGGGCAGGGGATGATAAGTTCCCTGCTGCCTTAAATATTAGTAAAGGATGTGGGCGCATATAGGCTATATAGCGTGAACGAGGAGTAGTCGCAAGGTTGGGTTCTTCTAGCTGTTAGTTATTGTCGGTTGCAGAAGGACATGGATCTTTTCTTGGCTTTACTTTGTAATAGCATCCCGTCCTGAGAATGAGACGTTGAACTGCTCTCCCGAGAGGCATCTCCAATTTCCAAGGAGGTGCCTTTTTTATTTGGGCCAGAAAGGATGGATGGTTGTGCTGCATGTTTGGCGGATCGTATGTCAGTGCTGGTTTTTAGAAGTGCTGGTAGTCCTGGTCGTAGCTGCTCTAGCGCTATTGCCAGAGTAAGGTGGGATCTATTTGGGTTGAAGGGATGTGCTTGTAAATGAATTGGGAGTTGTATAGGTCAAAAAAGAGGGCGGCAGCCCGTTACCTTGAAGACGCCGCCCAGGACATGGTCAGGTGCGGCAGGGCAGAGTCCTATGGTGATTATCGTGGTGCGGAAGAGTACCTGGAGCGTGCTAGGTACAGTCAAGATCAGGCAGCTCGGCTGGAGCATGAGCTGCTATTAATGAAAGGACAGGAGGAACGAAAATGTCGGATGAAGAGTATTGCTTTGTAGAACAGCAGCGGGAAACCAGTATCACAGCCAGAGGCGTCCATGGGATGACCCATGGGTCACGTCCCAAGCGACCAAGGTTGGCTGTGACCGCTCCAATTGCAGATATGGTGATTAAAAAGAACGGCCGGGCGACCATAGTCCCGGCCATTTTCTTTACTCAGGATGGCAAAATCAAGAAGTCCTGCCAGGTGCAGTATTATGAGTTGTTGAGCACTCCTACAGAGGAGTGCCGGATCTGCGAGGGACTGTAACAGTGGCCCTCATGATTGTGCTCTGCTGCCATAGGTGCAGCAGTCAAGCCCAGGTGTGATTGGATGCACCTGGGTTTTTTGTTGTCTTGATCTCGTTTTTAAGGTAACCCCAATCTACCAGGCAGCACTATATCGTGGCTCCTGGGTCATCCTGGAGCTTCTGGATGTGGTTGTAGAGACTGGTTAATGTTGTGTGCTTGTGAATGTAGGTGTGTTTAAAAGATGGGTTTTACCGCGTCTCTCGGGGCCCACACGCAATCACAAGGGCACTCTCACCCTGGTGGGGAGAGAAAGGGCATTGAATGCTCATTGCCGGTGTGGGTCCCAGAAAGGATCCAAAAATGACAGCAACCAACAGCAAGTCTGCCGCTACCAACAATGTTGCCAACCAGGCCATCAATAAGGCCAAGAACACCGTCAAGGAGTCCACTGTGTATGTCGATTTCAAGAACATCGTTTGGATGGAGGCGTCGGCCAGCGGAGTGGTTGGCATCGGGTTCCGCGTGCCTACTAATGTGCAGTCTGGCAGCAGCTTGTTAGCTTTTGTGACCCTCGTCTTCAAGGGCGTGGTCATGGATGGTTTCAGCTTCCGTGAGCTCCCTGGCAAGAAGGCAGGGGCCACCTACTTGGCAGTACTTCCCCCGAGCCGGAAGTATACCAAGGGCGATCAGGCCGCTTTCGCCTCCATGGTCGGTTTCTCCCAGGATATGCGTTCCAACTTGGTGGCGGATGTCAAGGCTGCCTGGGAGGTGTACTGCAACCAGACCGACGAGTCCTAGTCAGTAGGGACTACCTGGAGTAGGCAGTGGCTCTGCCACATCCACTGCTTGATTGCAGAAAAGCGCTGCTTGATTGCGCAGTAGAGAGGATGGTAGTCAGGTGTTTGTACTAGCTGTAAGACTCCACCTGTATGGGGAGTTGGCTAAGAAAGGAGTCAATCAAAATGGATGAGTACTGCGAGAAATGTTTCTGCAAGAAGTGTGTCAAGAACATTCCCGATCTCTGCTCTTGCTGCACTGGAGATCCTGATACTTGCCTCTATCAGGATCGTACGTATCCCAACCATGAGGATGGGGTGTGCAACTGCTTCAGTGGTGATCGGGCAATCCGTGTCAGGATGTTAAATCAGGAATGGGGGCTCGAGTAAGATGAAGGTTTGTAACCACTGCCAGCATTATCTGTCCTATGATCCGGCTCTGGCTGGGGAGGATCCGTGGATGGCCCTAGAACATGCGAGGTTGCTCTATACGAGCACTCGAGGGTGTGAGGTATGTATTCCCCCTGTTAAGCAGCCATTTGCAGATTTGGCAGCATCTGAGAGATGTGTGTGTGATTCTGTAGCACATCGCATCAATCAGAGTAGGGGAATAGTTCTCAGGGGTCGCTATGTATTAGATCCTGACGCGGATGACTTCAGACGTAAGTACCAGCCGATTGAGTGGCTGGAATTCGAAGCTATGAGAGAGCGGGCTGAGTTTTGTCTTTCATGGTCTCCGAAGAGAAGATTCTGATTCGCCTGCGGCGGCGGATCTGTTTACTGGGGGTGGTGTCATGCGAGCACAGATACGGTGATAGTGGCGGAGTGTCGATCCTACTTACAAAAAGGTGGTAATAAATGTGGCTATCATGCTGGAGGATCGTATCGTCTACATATACTGCCTGCATTCAGGATTTGGGGAGTGCAGCAACTGCAATGGGCAGAACCATGAGTGCCCCGAGTTCGACAATGTGTTGGTTCTGTAGTAGCGAGGATCTTTGAGGGGGCGCCTGCAGCGGTTACTGCTAACGGCGTCTCCTCATATTCGTTCAAATTCGGCAAAACCTTTTTAACAACAGTATCGATAATGGCAGGTTTTAAGTGCGTAGCTACACGTGGCTACGCATATCTCATTATAGAATAGGAAGGAGCGTTTTAAATGAATCAGAGAAGTAAGGATGTCATCAACTTCATCCTCGATGAGGAGATCGAGAAGGATAAGTGCGAGCTGGCCGTGGCCAGGCGCTTCGATCCCATGCCCGCCGAGATCCGGCAGGAGTGGGAAGCGGACCTGTATATGTGCATGCTTGCCAAGCAGAATTTCAGCAAGCACGCCGACTTCATCGTCGGAATCTTGAACCATGCCATCACCGAGCAGGAGGACCGGCTGCGCTATGAGCGCTACCCCACGCCTGCTGACAGGCTAGCCGCCTCCCAGGAGTTGCTCGACATGAAGAGCGCCAGGAACCTACTGGAGCTGAGAGCGGTAGCAACTCAGTGTGTTCGATAAAGTTTGACTCTGCTTCAGTAACTTGGTGTAGTGCCCTGAAGTATCCCCAGTTTTAGAAATAGGGTAGTTCTAATAGACGAACTCGGAATCCGATACCGTTATCTGAACATGTTCCTTGACAACCAAACACAGAAAGGT
>Ga0224534_1000386_pt1 | contig 28915 bp, 23 predicted proteins | sample 714E12024metaG_FD_172012 | JGI IMG/M metagenome (GOLD analysis project Ga0224534, IMG submission 172012) | Peat soil microbial communities from Stordalen Mire, Sweden - 717 E1 20-24 | ecosystem: Environmental > Terrestrial > Soil > Wetlands > Peat | place: Sweden: Norrbotten County, Stordalen... | reverse complement strand
GGTGACGCTGCGGAGCATATTGCGGATTTCCTGGATGTGCGGCGGTTTGCTCAAGACGCCGTCCACGTGTGCGGGCAGGGCGCCGTCGTCCCGCATGAACGCGCCCCAGCCGGTGAGCATGACGACGGGGGTGCCGGGCGATTCGTGTTTGACGGCGGCGGCGACTTCGTGTCCGTCCATGTAGGGCATGCCCAAATCGGTGATGACGACATCGAACGGCTCCCCGCGATCGCGCGCGGCGCGGAAGGCCTCGACTCCTGCGCGACCGCCGTCGGGGACTTCGACCTGGTGGCCGTCGCGTGCGAGAATTTTCCGCATCAAATGGCGCAGGGCCGGTTCGTCATCAATGAAAAGGATGCGGAACGGCCCCGGCGGGCGGTAATCCCCCGATGCCGGCGCCTTCGCGGTCAATTGCCGGATCGGGAAGATGAGCCGCAGGGTCGTGCCTTTGCCCGGTTTGCTGTCTATTTCAATTTTGCCTTCATGGCGTTCCATGACGCCATAAACCATGGCCAGGCCGAGGCCGGTGCCGCGCTTGCCCTTGGTTGTGAAAAACGGCTCAAGACAATGCTTGCCGGTTTCATCGTCCATGCCGACGCCCGTGTCGCTGACTTCGAGCAGGGCGTGGGTGGGCGTGGCATCCGGCTTCTCCCCCTCCGGTTTGATCGCACGCGTGCGAACCGTGATGACCCCGCCCGCAGGCAGCGCGTCCACGGCGTTGAGAACCAGATTGACGAGGGCCTCGCGGATTTCGCTTTCGATGCCGGCGAATTTGGGCGGGTGCGGGTCCAAATCCGTGCGCATTTCGATCATGATGCTGCGGCCCTGGGGAATGTCACGCCAGCGCGGGCGAGTCATGTCAATGACCTGCTTGACGACATGGTTGAGATTCAGCGGGAGCAGCGATTCCCGTGCGGCGCGCGGGCGGTAGAATTCGCGGAGCCGGGCGACGATGTGCGCGATGTCCTTGCTGGCGGTCATGATGTATTGCAAGAACTGCCTGGAATCTTCGCGCAAACCCGGCTCCTCCATGCGGATCAATTCGGCGTAACCGGAGATGGGCGACAGCGCGTTGTTGATGTCGTGGGCGATGCCGCTGGCCATCTGGCCGAGCGCCTTGAGCCGTTCCTGCTGCATGGCGGCCTGCTGCGTCTGGCGCAGTTCGTCGTAGGCCTTTTGCAGGTTTTGATAAAGCTGCGCCTGATAAATCGCCTGCGCCACGTGGGCGCTCAAGCCCTTGATGAAATCCCGCTCCGCCGCGCTGAACCCGTCGCGGGCGCGGCGCCGAAACACCAGCACGCCGAAAATTTTCCCCTCCACAATCAGCGGCGCGCCCACCGCCGAAAGCAGGCCGGCCCGGGCAAAGTTTTGAAGCGTGGGCAAATCCGCCTGCCCGGCAACCGGCACAAACTCCCTCTGGTCGGGCACATAGACGATTTCGCCTTTCAAGCAGGGGGAGAACAGCGTGTTCGCGACGGGTATGGTGTCCGGCGCCTGGATTTGCCCCGCAATAGACTGGCTTTTGGAACCGCGCCCCATCACCGTCCACATCCCGGCCGCCTCATCCAGCCGGTAGGCCACGCTGTAATCCAGCGGCAGGCGGTCTTCGAGCTGCTGCAGCACAATCGAAATGATGCCGGAAAAATCCCGGCGCTCGGCGACGGCGTAGGTGATCTGGTTGAGCAGGCTGATGTGGTCGAACTGCCGCCGCAAATCAAGCGTGCGTTCCGCGACGAGGCTTTCCAGTTCGGCGTTGATGTGGCGCAGGGCGGTGTCGCGCTTCTGGATTTGCCCGATCATTTCATTGAAGCCGTCAATGAGCTGGCCGAGTTCGTCGTCGGACTCCTTCGGGGCGCGCACGGAATAATTTTTCCCCTCCGAGACGGTTCTGGCGGTTTGCGCCAGATGGGAAATCGGGCGGGAAATGATGCGTTGCAGGCGCGAGGCCAGCAAATAAGTGGCCGCCAGCGAAACCAGCATGAACAGCGCCGTGGTGAACACATAGTGCCAAAGCCGCGCGTGCAATCCCTCCAGATCGGACTTGAGATAAACCGCGCCGATGGTCTTGCCGTTCATCTTGATCGGACTGGTCAGGGCCAGATAACCGCCGGCAAAACTCCAGCCCGGGGGTTCGCGATGCGGCGGCACCGGCTGGGAATGGTTCTTGTCCCGCAGGAACGGCGCCGCGAAAACATTGGTTCCCGCGTAAAGACACGCGGCAACGATGTGCTGTCTGCCGGCCAGCGCGCCCAGGATTTCCGCCGCCCCGGAGCGGTCGTCGTAGGTGAGCGCGGCCGTGCTTTCGTCGCCGATGATTTTGGCCTCCGTGGACAAGTCCTCCACCATCATCTGCCGGAAGGTGAAATTCTCGTAAAACAGAAACGCCACCGCGACCAGCAACAGCGCGGCGGTGCTGCTGGCCATGGTGATCAGCATCAACTTTTGTTTAATCGAGAAAGCGCGCAAGTGATTTTTTTGGCGGCGCGGGTTTTAACCGGGCCGGCCCAGTTTAATCAGTTTGGAACTGATGTTCAACCCGGCGGCCCGGGCGGCATTGTTGTTGATCTGGAAATGAACCTGGCTGTCCTCGATGATGAAGTTGATCATGCCGCCGGCTTGAATGAAATCGTCCATCTCGCCCACCGTCAGCACGCCCGCGCTGTTCACGGCCTTCAGCAGCTCGCGGTCCCGCCCCTTTTCCGGGGCGGCAATGAACAGGATGTGGCAGCCTTTCAAATCCGGCAATGTCTTGATATGCCGGATGACGACCGGATGGCCGTTGATGTTCTGTCCGGCAACCATCCGCTCCAGGTCGCCGTGAAACGGATCATCGCCATACACGCCGATGACCAGCGGCGACCGGGCGTCCGCGAAGGCATTGGTCGGCCACTCGACAAATTGTCCGAAGTGATACAGAAACGCCGCTTTGACCTGATAATCCGGAGGCCGGATTTCCTCCGACCACGCCGGCCAGCAGCCCAGCAGCGCCAGCAGCAAAGTCCAGAGCCGCAGGACGGGCAATCGCCCGCGCGCGAAACTTGCCGGATGGCGTTGGAGGATGAATGTCATGGGCAGACGGCTAAAACTGCCAGGTGATTTCTCCGCAGACGCTGCGGGGAATTTCGGTGGTCTGGGTGAAGATCTGGGTGGGAGCGAATTCCGCGTGCTGATCATGCAGCAGATTCCGGCCGGTGATGGACGCTTCCAAATGTTTGTTGATGCGCCAGCCCAGCCGGGCGTCTAGCTCAAAATAACTTTCAATCTGGAATGTGGGCAGGTTGTCCATGTAACGCAGCACCGCGTCAAACGTCACGCCGTGCGGAAAATCCATGGACGAACGGAGGGAAAACTGGTTTTGAGGGCTGGAACCTTCAATTTGCGGCACCCATCCGCTCACTGCGGGCGGGCGGGCATACAGATTCATGTGCAAATATGTGTAACTGGGCCGCAACTGCCACCAATCCGTCATCTTCCAGGTTGCCGAAATTTCCCCGCCTTTGGTGTGCCCATACAAATCGTTTCCCAGCAAAGTTGTCAGCGGGGTCACCGGGGGAGCGGGAAGAGAAACTATCTGCATACTTCGCAAATCGTTGTAATCATTGTAAAACGCCGCCAGATCCAGCGAAAGTTTCTCAAGCGGCTGCACCCGATAACCAATTTCATAGGCCATCAGTTTTTCCGATTCAAAATCATCTGTGCCGTAGGATATCTCTGGCAAGGGCGGGAAGATTGAATCGGCCATCGTTGACTTGAAAGATTCCTCGGTCCGCGAGGGCGTTCGCACGGCGCGGGAAACCGAGGCCCAGAAAGTCTGGCTCGACAGCGCGCGGGTGCCGGAATCCGCCCACGGCGTCCAGAGCAGGCGGCCGCCCGGTTCGACTTCCACCCCGGTGTAGTCGTTGTGCTCCAATTTTGAGCCGAGCGTCAGGCTCAACCGGTCCTTCACCAGCGCAATTTCATCCTGTAGAAACCCGCTGTATAAATTTTCCGTCTGGGCGTCGGGACTGAATGAGATGTATTGATTGTTTTTTTCCGTGTCGGTGGTGACGTTGTAGCCCAGCCCCCAGACCACCTTGTTGCGCCCGCCCAGGGCAAACTCATGTTGCAAGCTCAAGTCGAAGGCGTGGCGCTCCTCGTCGAAAATGGCCGCCTCGCGGCCGGTGTAATCATAATACGCCTGGACCTTCAGATCGGACGTGTCGGAATATGTGTGCGTCCAGTGGACCAGCACATCGGCCCCGTGCGTCTGCCAGTCATCCGCAATGGTTTCGGTGAACGGTGGAACCGGACTGTATAAACCTTCGACCACCTGGCGGACCCATCCAACATAACCGTCGCCCTGAAGTGTGAATGCATTTTCTCCGGTGGCGTCCCAGTCCACCCGAAAACCGCCGCGCGCCATCTGCCAGGAATTGGTGGCTTCGTTTCCGCCCGGCAAAACGGCGCCGGCGTGATCCGAATAGGTTCCATAAACGCGGTAGCTGGCGTTGTCGCCGATTTTCCCGCCGTAACGAGCATCCGCAAAACCGCGTTCCAGCGTGCCGCCGCCGCTGGAGACAAGCCAGCCCTGCGTGTCCGCGGCGCTCTTGGTGATGATGTTGATGACCCCGTTCACCGCGTTCGCGCCCCAAAGCGTCGCACCCGGCCCGCGCACGACTTCAATGTGGTCAATGTTCTCCATCATCGTGTCCTGCACGTCCCAAAACACGCCGGAGAACAGCGGCGTGTAAATGCTCCGGCCATCCTCCAACACCAGCAGCTTGTCCGCGGACTGGTCGTTGAAACCGCGCGCGCTCACCGCCCATTCGCTCGAATCAATCTGGGCGACATCCAACCCCGGCACCAGCCGCAGCGCCTCGGGGATGTTCCGCGCGCCCGAACGCTTGATGTCCTCCGCCGTCACCACCGACACCGCCGCCGGCGTCCGCGAAACCGTCTCCGACGGGCCGAGAATCGAGACCTTCACGTTCATCAACTGTTCGAGGGACATGCTGGACAGGCTCGCCAGATCGGCACCGGTCGAAACGGCTCCGCCCGGAGCGGCATTCGTCAGGACGACGTCCGCCGCCGGCGCCGCGAAACAAGCCAGCGCCAGCGCGCCGGCGGCCAGAACAGTTTTTTGCCTGCTCCGTCGCGAGACGAAGCACGACCGTGGATGGAATTCCAAATTTTTCATGCGTTTTGGGAACGGTCTAACTATCATTTTGACACAAGAAATACAGCATTTTTTATGCTCGCGGGCTGTTAAAGGGCGCATCCGGGGGCGTGTTGCCCAAATCATTTTGGAGATGGCGGAGCGCGGCTGTCCCAGCTGCGGCACATTCGACAAACCAAAAGCCCGTGGAATTTCGTGCGCTAATTCCGCAATCCGGACTGCTGCGGGTGGGACACCCGCGCTCCGTTCCAATTGGGCAACATACCCCGGGCACTGTCCCGTTTGGAGTTCCGCCCTTCAGGCGGTTCGGCGTCCACGACTCTTTGCCGCGTAAACGCGGAACTCCGAACGAAACGCCCGTTTACTTCGGGGGCGGTGTCAGGATCCGCCCGGCTATCCCGTGGCGTGCCCGCCCATCTGTCTAAAAACCGTCACTGGTGTCCTGAAACATGACGCCAGCAAGTCACGGACGCGTGTGGAATTTCCGGTGGATGTCCCGCAGGCGGTTGCCGGTGACGTGCGTGTAGATTTCCGTCGTGCTGATGTTCGCGTGACCGAGCAGTTCCTGGATCACGCGCAAATCCGCGCCGTGCTCCAGCAGATGCGTGGCGAAGCTGTGCCGCAGCATGTGCGGCGTGATGTTGCGCGAAACCCCGGCGCGGCGGACGCGATTTTTGATGTGCAACCAGAGTGTCACCGCCGCGAACGGCGTGCCGCGCTTTGTCAGAAAGACCGCCGCCGGCGATTTGGGCGTGACGAACTTGGGCCTGCCGGTCTCGATGAAACGATCCAACGCTTCCACAGCCTTCCGTCCCACCGGCACGACGCGCTCCTTGTTGCCCTTGCCGATGACGTTGATGAATCCGGCGTCGAGATGAAGCTGCTCCAGCCGCAGATTTTTCAACTCGGACAGACGCAGGCCGGAGGCGTAAGCCAGTTCCAAAATCGCCTGATCGCACAAGCTTTCCGGCGTCTCCGGCGATTCGGGCGTGAGCAACTTGGAAATTTCGTCGTTACTCAACGCTTTTGGTAATCGCTGCCACCGGCGCGGCAGCGAAAGATTTTCCGCGATGTTTGCCGGCAGCAGTTTTTCATTCTCGGCGAAGCGATAAAACGCCCGGAGCGCGGCGATTTCGAGATAGACGCTTTCGCTGCTCAAGCGCTTGATGGATTCCTTCGGCTCGTCGGCGAGCGGGCGGGCGCGTTCATCTTGCAGGAAGGCCATGAGATGCTTCAGCCCGACCGATTTCCAGTCCGTGAGATTTTGCGTTTCCGCCCACGCGGTGAATTTGCCGAGCAGCGCGGCGTAGGTTTTTGCCGTGTTGTCCGACTGCCCGCGCTCGTGGCGCAGGTATTGCAGAAAATCCTCGACGAGCGTGTTCACTGTTTCGACGGCTTGACGGTGAACTCCACAAAGCGGCCGCCTTGCAACGCGAACGTTGCAGCGAGCGTTTTGGTTCCGCCGTCCCTGAATGTGTAATTGAAATTGCCGCCGATCCGGCTCAAATTCACGGGCCGGATTTTTTTGCCGCCATCATCCGTCATCTCCACCAGCGTGAAATTAAGGTCTTCCGATGGCGGCGGGTCAACCGACACGTGCAACCGCACCTGCCCTGGATTGTCCCCGGGACCGGCGGGAAACACCGCGACGGTCGAATCGCCGGTTTTTTTCGAGGCGAAAGCGCCGGTCAGATCGCTGCGCCGGTTGCGCCGGGAAACCGCGTTGGTCGAGACGGGAATGCCGGCAACGGTCCAAAGTTCGTCCGGGGCAAAACCGGAAGTGCGCACGAATTCGGCGCGCAGCTTCCAGGCCGGTTCATCCGGCGACAGACCCCACTGATAAATCAGCACGTCCTCATCGCCGTCACGCCGGTTTTTGCGGGGGCCGCTGAAGCTGTGATTGCCGGTGGCGTCCCACGATTCGATGCGCCCCGGCCGCCAGTTGGTGGCAATGACCCCGTTCTGTTCGACCCGAAAAACCGCCTGCACCGCTTTGTCCATTGGATCGCTTGTAACGGTGTTTTTGGGATGTTGAAATGAAACGCCATAGACAAGCTTGGTCAGCGTGACGGTTAAATCACCGTCGCCTTCCGTGGCGGGCAATGGTTGCGGCTGCCATTCGGCGGATGACTTTTGCGCCGGAAAGGTGACGACAAATTCATCATTCATCAGCCGCGTCCCGCCCTGCGAATCGTCGGCTTCGATTTGCAGGCGGATCTGTCCATCGCGCCGCGGAAACACGTTGAGGCGGAGACAGGCGATGTCCTCGCCCTTGCCGGCGGGATAGCGCTGAACGGACGCGTGGCCCGCGCAAAAAGCGCCGGATTTGTCCAAAGCGTAAGCGGTGTAATCACCGGGCGACGCGTTGGTGAAATCCTCGCGAATCCAGACGCACAAGACGTCGGTGGCGGTATTGAAGCGCGCGCGCGCGATTTTCAGGCCGGGAAATTCATGGTGCTTCCCATAGGTCACAGCTGCCAGCGTCAACTTCGTGCCGTCTGGCAAAACAATCCGTTGCGAATGGCGCAACCATACAAAAATTCCGAGCGCAATGACGACAATCCAGACCGCGGCAAAAGTTCCAAAGGCGATCCGGGTTTTCATTTATCGCACGCCCCGGCTCATTGTTTTGCCGGGTTGACGGTGAACTCGACGAACCGGCTTTTGTGCAACGCCACGGTGATGTTCAGCGTCCTGGCTTTGCGAAGATTCGGAAATTGAGCGATGTAATTGCCGCCGCCGCCGTTCGGCCCCCAGTTTTGAAGCTGGCGACCTTGCTCGTCAGTTGCGAGGACCGAGAGGCGAAACCCCTCCGGCAAATCGGGATCGGCCGTGACGCGAACGCCGCCCTGCCGCTGGCCGTTTCCGAAATTCTGATCCGTAATCTGGATGGCCGGGAATAATTTCAAGTGGATGCCATTCAACGTCGTTTCCGCAAAGGCGGAATTTGTCCGGCTGTTGCGCCCGTTGTTATTCCACATACTCTGCCAACTGCCCGGCTGCACCGGCACATTTTGAACCGTCCATGCCTCATCGTCGTTGAAACCGGACGTGCGCGACATTTCCACGCGCAGTTTCCACGGCGTCTGGTCCGGCCAAAGCCCCCATTGATAAGTCATGGTCGCGTCGCCGTTGTCGTCACGCCCGCTGCTCCAACTGTTGTTTTCGATGCTGTTGCCGCTGGCATCGGAGGTGGTGATGCGCACCGGCTGCCAATTGGTCACGACGACGCCTTTCTGTTCGGTGTGAAACGCCGCAAGCACGGCTCTGTTCATCGGGTCTTTTTGCGGCACGCCGCTGCCGCGATTGAACGACGCGTCACCAGCCAGGCGTGTCAATGTGACGTTTAGATCGCCGTCGGATTGCGTGTCGGGCAGCGGGTCGGGCGTCCATTTCGGAAACGAGCCGCGCGCGGGATTGGAAACGACGAATTGTTCCTTGGAAACTTGCTGGCCGCGCTGCCCGTAACTCATGACGCGAAGAATCATTTTGCTGTCCCAGCGCGGATACGCATTCAGCATGAAGCCCTGCATTTCCACGCCGTTTTTAATTTGTGATTGAGTTCTCGACCATGCACTGACGCAGGCGGTGTTCGCCGTGTCATAAACCATCAGCTGATAATTCGGATACTGATTCGCCTTGTGCTCCGCCTCAATCCAGACCACCACCGTGTTGTTGGCGCTGTCAACCCGCGTGCCGCCGGTGCGGGCGCGTCCGCCGGCCATCTTGACTTTCGGCGCAACGTGATGCTTGCCGTAAGTGACTCCGACGAGCGTCAGCTTCGTTCCGTCGTTCAAGGTGATGACTTGCGGTTTGCTCAACCAAAGAAACGCGTCAACCGCAATGCCGGCAATCACGGCCGAAACGATGCTCCAGAGAATGATTTTTTTCATGCCATCATCGTTTATTGCGCCGCCGCCTTTTCCGGTTTGGCGGTGAATTCCACAAACCGGCTTTTATGCACCGCGAGGGTGAGATTGAGATTGGTGGCGCCGCCCATGTCCCGCAACCCGTAGCGATAGGTGGTGACATTGTTGTTTCGGTATGTGCCATAGTTTGAATGCTCGATGTCATTTGTTTGATCATCCGTCAGCTTGACCAAAGTCATGCGCATGCCATCCGGCAATTCCGGACTGGTTTGAACAAGAAGGCCGCCCTGCTGATAAGCATTCTGGCCAACGTCCGTGAATTGTTTCGCCGGGAAAATTTTCAGGCGGATGCCGTTCAACTCGGTTTCGGCCACAGCGGTGTTGGTCCGGCTGTTGCGCGCATTCATGGTAAAATCCCGCTGGCGTCCGGGTTGCACGGGGATGTTTTGCACCGTCCACAACTCATTGTCGGCAAAATCGGATTGTTGCGAAAATTCAAATTTAACCTTCCACGCAGGCTCGTCCGGCCACAAACCCCACTGGTAGGTTGTCGTGCCCTCGTCGCCGTTCCACTGCGTGTTGCACGAGCCGTTGATGTGATTGCTCGTGGCGTCGGACGTTTCCACCGAAACCGGCTGCCAGTTGCTGGCGGGCTTGCCGTCCCGTTGCACCTGAAACACGGCCTGCACACCCTTGTTGACCGGATCATCCGGATTGTCCTGGTTGCGTTGATAGGGAGTGTCCGCGCCGAAAACGAGCTTCGTCAGCGTCACCGACAAACCGTCGTCTTCCTTCGTGGCGGGCAGCGGTTCCGCCGCCCATTTCGCGAACGAGCCGGGCGCCGGATTGGAAATGACAAATTTCTGGTCCGACATTTCCTGGCCGTTGTTGCTTTGTTCCTGAACGCGCACGACGAATTTGCCCTGCCGCCGCGGAAACGCGTCGAGCTGGACGGCCACGACTTCATTGCCGTTCCGTCCGCTGCCATAATTACGGCCGTAAGTTTGCACACACGCCGTCGCCGCCTTGTCATAAACGCAATACTGGAAATTGTGATACTGCTGGGAATCGTATTCCTGCCGCACCCAGAGCACGAGTGTGTCATTGGTCGTGGTAAAAGAGCCGCGCCCCCGCGCAGGCGCCTTGTTCGTGGATGTTGTGGACGCCTTGACGGTCGGCGGCGCATGGCGCTTGCTGTATTCCACCGCCAGCAACGTCACCTTGCTGTCGTCGCTGAAGGTGATGACCTGTGGCCGCCGAAGCCACCAGACCGCCGCCGCGATGCCGATGATGAGAATTGAAACAACGCTCCAGAGAATTATTTTGGTTTTCATTTGCCCCTCAATTTTTGCCGCTGGTTTCCTGTTTTGCCGGCTTGGCGGTGAACTCGACGAACCGGCTCTTGTGCAGCGCGATGGTGAGGTTGAGATTGGTGACGCCGTCAAGCTCTCTCAAGCCATAGCGGTAGGTGGTGGTGTTTCCGTTGCCGGATGTGCCTGAATTCCAATTCCCGATGTCGTTGCCCTGGCCATCGGTCAGTTTGACGAGCGTCATGCGCATTCCATCCGGCAGCGATGGAGTGGCTTGAATCGTCAGGCCGCCCGACGGCTGGGAATTCGGCGGCGCGTCCGTGAATTGTTTCACCGGGAAAAGTTTCAGATGAAAGCCGTTGAGATCGGTTTCGGCAAAAACCGAATTGGTGCCGCGCCGGTTGTTGTTGTAATTCCAGAAATCCTGCTGGCGGCCCGGTTGCAGCGGGATGTTTTGCAGCGTCCATAATTCATTGTCGGCAAAATCGGATTGCTGCGAAAACTCCGCGCGCACCTTCCATGCCGGTTCGTCCGACCACAGTCCCCATTGGTAGGTCGCCTCGCCCTCGTTGCCGTTCCACTGCGTGTTGGCCGAGCCGCTGACGTGATTCCCCGTGGCATCGGAAGTCTCAATCGAAACCGGCTGCCAGTTGGTCACGGGCTTGCCGTTCCGCTCGACGTGATATGTCATTTGCACGCCCTTGTTGGCCGGATCGTCAGGATTATCCTGGTTGCGGTTGTAAGTCGTGTCCGCGCCGAAAACCAGCTTCGTCAGCGTCACCGACAAATCGTCGTCTGTTTTTGTGGTGGGCAAAGATCCCGCCGTCCATGTCGGGAACGATTTGCGCGCCGGGTTGGAGATGACGAACTTTTGCTCCGACATCTCCTGGCCGCCGTTGCCTTGCTGCTGGACGCGCACGACAAATTTGCCCTGCCGCCGCGGGAACGCGTCAAGCTGAACGGCGACGATTTCATTGCCTTGCTGCCGCCCATTGCCGTAATTGCGGCCGTAAGTTTGCACGCATGCCGTGTTCGCCTTGTCGTAGGCGTAATACTGGAAATTATGCCATTGCTGGGAGTCGTATTGCTGTCGCACCCAAAGCACGAGCGTGTCGGTGGGCGTGGTGAACGAACCGGGGCCGCCGGCTCGCCGCGCGGGCGTTCCGGCCGCTGGTTTGGCCGCCGCCTTCACGGTTGGCGGCGCGTGGCGTTTGCTGTATTCCACCGCCAGCAACGTCACTTTGCTGTCGTCGCCGAAGGTGATGACCTGTGGCCGCTGCATCCACAGAAACGCGCCGACGGCTGCGCCGATGATTAGAATTGAAACCACACTCCACAGCACGATTTTTGTTTTCATAACTTTTCCAAGTTAATCGCCAACAACGCCTTTCTTTTAAGCGCATTTTTGTTCTTCCGGTGTATGCCGAGCATCCAGCCTGCCGGTGAGACTGGCAAGCTTAAATCTATTAACAGCTTTCCGGCCGTTTTGTTACGGAAAATCTTCAATCCAAACTGGAATTTTGCCAATTACAATCCGTCCCGCAAATTATAATCGTCCGCCGGTCAACCGCTCGTAGGCTTCGAGATATTTCGCCGTGGTTTTGGCAACGACTTCCGGCGGCAGCGCCGGACCGGGCGGCGTCTTGTTCCAGTCCAGTGTTTCGAGATAGTCGCGGACGAATTGCTTGTCGAAACTCGGCTGGCCGCGTCCGGGCGCGTATTGGTCCGCCGGCCAGAACCGCGAGGAATCGGGCGTCAACACCTCGTCAATCAAAATGAGTTTGCCGTTGTCCAGGCCGAACTCGAATTTCGTGTCCGCGATGATGATGCCGCGCTGGCGGGCGTAATCTCGGGCGAAATTGTAAATCTTCAGGCTCGCCGCGCGCGCCTGCCCGGCGAGTTCGGCGCCGGCGATTTTTTCCGCCTGCGCAAACGAAATGTTTTCGTCGTGTCCGGCCTCGGCCTTGGTGGACGGTGTGAAAATCGGCTCTGGCAGCTCGCTGGATTCCTTCAAGCCCGGCGGCAGCTTGATGCCGCAAACCGTCCGCGATTTCTGGTATTCCTTCCAGCCGCTGCCCGCAAGATAACCGCGCACGACGCATTCAATCGCAAGCGGCCGGCACTTTTTCACAATCATCGAGCGATGCGCGAGCTTGTCCGCGAACGGCCGGAGATTTTCCGGCAACGGCTCGTCGGCGTGCGAAATGAGATGGTTCGGCTGGAACGCCCCGGTTTGCGCGAACCAGAAATAGGAAATCTGCGTGAGCACCTCGCCCTTGCGCGGAATGCCGTTGGGCATGATGACATCAAACGCCGAGAGCCGGTCGCTCGCGACGAACAGCAGCCGGTCGCCGAGGTCGAAGACTTCGCGCACCTTGCCGCTCTTTAGCTTTTTGACGCCGGGCAAGTCGAGCTGCAGCACCGTTTCGTTTTGTGAATTTGCCATGCGGAAATTATTAAGTCCAACGCCCAAAGTTCAAAGCCTAAAGTCGTTTTCAATTGGAGGAGACGACGTAAGGAGTCCCTTGTTTTTCACCTTTAATTCGAGGCTCGTTACCTCGACTCCTACGAAACGCATTTCACGCCGCCGCGCGCGGCGGCAGATTTTTCACCTGCAACGGAATGTTCGCCCGCGATTCGCCGTCGAGCCGGAGGTCCACGGAATACAGGCCCGCCTCGGCGAATTTCAACTGCTGGATGTTGATGATGAAATTGCGCGTGATGAAATACGCGTCGTCCGGCAGCGCGACCGTCACCGGGATTTCGATGGGCGGCATGATGGCACGGCCATCGGCGTTGACAAAATTCAGTTTGAGTTTGCGCTCGCCCACGTCGCCGGACATGAACGTGACGCGCAGCGCCACCGCGCACTGCGGATGCACGGCGGGCAGTTGCGGCGCATAAATCGTGTCGAACGCGCCGAGGAAGTTGAGCTTGCCGTTGTCGTCCGTCGCGGCATCGCAGAGCACGGCTACTTGAATGTTCATGCGGACATAAAGACACGAATTTCACGAATTGGCACGAAATTCTTTTTATCATTTTCCCGCTTGACATACATATAAAGTCTATGTATCGTGTCCCTATGATTCGCAAAGAACTCGTTGCTGCATCGGCGGAACCGATGATTTTATCGCTGCTCGCGAAGGGCGAGAGCTACGGCTACGCCATCATTCAGGAAGTCAAAGCCCGCTCCGACGGCAAGCTGAACTGGACGGACGGGATGCTTTACCCGGTGTTGCACCGGATGGAACACCGGGGCCTGATCAAGTCGCGCTGGACGGAAAGCGAGACCGGGCGGAAGCGGAAATATTATTCGCTCAAAAAGGACGGCAAAACGGCGATGGCCAAACACCAGGAACAATGGTCACTGGTTCATTCCGTTTTGGCTGGTTTGAAAAAGGAACAATATGTTTGACCTCGAACAATCAATTGCGGACTGGCGGAAACAAATGCTTGCCGCCGGAATCAAAACACCCGTGCCGCTGGAAGAACTGGAGAATCATCTGCGCGAAGATGTCGAGGAGCGGATGCGTTCGGGCGTGACCGCGCAACAGGCGTTTGAAACGACGGTCCGGCAAATCGGCCGGGGCGACATGTTGCAGCCTGAATTTGCCCGGGCCGGGGAAACGATTTATGAACGGATGAAAAAACTCTTTTGCGCTTTTGCCGGAATTCCCAACTACCAACTCGCCACGAATATGAACACCTCAAACTCAAACCTTGAACCGGGCTGGGCAACTTACTTGAAATCCGCCGCCCTGATCTTCCCGGCGATTTTTGTCTGGGTAGGTTGCTGTGTCTGGGTGGTGCCAAAGTTGAAGGAGATTTGTGTGGTTTCCGGGACACGCTTCCCGGAACCGATTTGGACGGCGCTGGCCTTGTCGGAGTTTTGCAAAAACCATTTTTTCCTCGGGGCGATTCCGTTGCTGGCCGCGCTGATTTTACTGGAATGGCGTTCACGCCGCTGGCCGCGTTACCGCCGGCTAGTTTTTGGAATTGCGGCGTTTTCCTTCAATTTCATCGCCCTCGTGTTGATAACGACCATGATGGTTTTCGCGGTTGTAGCCGGTGCAAATTTGTTGCCGCACGCCAAATAATTCAAATGCCAGCCGTTGAAACCGACCGCGCTTTTAAAAATTTTCCCAATTCCGCCGCCGCCTTGCCGCCGAAGCCGGGGACGGCGGCGATTTGTTCCAGGGTCGCCGTTTTCAGCCGCTGAACCGAGCCGAATTTTTTCAGCAGCGCCGCTTTGCGCCGCTCGCCGATGCCGGGGAATTCGTCCAGCACGCTCTCGGAAATCCGCTTGATGCGCAACTGCGCGTTGTAGCTGTTCGCCACGCGATGGCATTCGTCGCGGATGCGCTGGAGCAGTTTCACCGCCGGATGATTCAGTCCCAGCCGCAGCGGTTCGTTTTTGTCCGGCTGATAAATTTCCTCGTATTCCTTCGCCAGCCCGATGATGGGAATTGTTTCCAAGCCGAGTTTCGCAAGTTCGGCACAAGCGGCATTAAGCTGTCCTTTGCCGCCGTCAATCAGGATCAGGTCGGGAAATGACGAATGACGAATGACGAATGGCGAGTTGGACTTGGGCACGCCCGATTTGCCATTCGGCATTCGGCATTCGGCATTAGCCATTTCACGTTTCAACCGTGAATATCTGCGCCGCACAACCTCCGCCATGCTGGCGAAATCGTCCTGGCCCTCGACGGTTTTGATTTTGAACCGGCGATAATTCGCGCGGTCGGGCCGGCCATTTCTGAAACTCACCAACGACGCCACGGCGAAGGTGCCGCCGATGTTCGAGATGTCAAAGCCTTCAATCCGTTGCGGCGGCTTCGGCAAATTGAGAACTTTCGCGAGTTCCGCCAGGTCATTTTGCGGATTGATTGAGAGCGGCAGGGTATAGGGCACGCGCTCGAATTTTTCCGTGCGTTTCCAGGTGTGTTCCAGATCGCGGATGAGGTCGCGCAGGCCGGCGGCTTTCTCGAAATCCTGATTCGCCGCCGCCTTTTTCATTTCGGCTTCGAGCCGCCCCTGCATTTCGCGGCACTGGCCGTCAAGAAATTCGCACGCGGCCCTGACCTGTTCGAGATATTGCCCGCGCGTGACGTTGCCGACGCACGGCGCGGTGCAGTATTTCAAATGCGCGTAGAGGCAATGCTTGTAATCGCTCTCGCCGGGCGTGAACACGCGGCAGCCGCGCAGGTTGAACTGGCGCCGCGCCAGCGCCAGCGTGCTACGCAGCGCGCCGGAATTTGCGAACGGCCCGAAATAGCGCGCGCCATCATCCTTTTTCAGCCGCGTGAAGGTGAAGTTCGGGATCGGGTCGTTCAAATTCACCTTGAGCATCAGGAATCGTTTGTCGTCGCGGAAGCTGACGTTGTAGCGCGGGTGAAATTCCTTGATGAGCTTGCCTTCGAGCAGGAACGCCTCCGGATCGCTGCGGACGACATGGAAATCGAAATCGTGGATGGCCTCGACCAGCGCGTTGAATTTCAAGTCCCAGCCCATCCGGCGGCTGGATTGAAAATACTGGCTCACGCGCTTGCGCAGATCGAGCGCCTTGCCGACGTAAATGACCGTGCCAAACCGGTCCTTCATCAGGTAAATGCCCGGCTTGTGCGGCAACGCACTGACTTTTTTACGGATGGCTTCGTTCGCAGGCATGGAGGAATTTCAACGCAAAGGCGCATAGGCGCAAAGTTTTTTTAACCACGGATGGACACGGAGGTTTAAAAAATGGAAACCGCGCGGACAGAATTCATTCTGACTTCTGACTTCTGACTTCTGACTTCTTCACCATTTGCCGGTGGACGAAGAAATAATACAGCCCGCCAAGCACGAGCGCCGCGCCGCCCAGCCAGAGGGCAACTTGGCGCATCTCGCCATGCATGAGTTTCTCGTCCTGTCCCGCCTTGACGCCGACATAGCAAAGCACCGAACACCAGATGGTCGAGCCGAGCAGCGTGAAGATGGAATATTTCAGGTAATCCATCCGCGCGATGCCTGCTGGAATGCCGACGAGCTGCCGCGCGCCCGGCAGCAGCCGCGCGACGAACACGCCCATCGGGCCGTAGTGCGACATCCAGTTCTCGCTCTTCCGAATTTTTTCCGGCGGCATCAAAATAAAACTTCCGTAACGCACGAGCAGCGGCCGACCGGCGACCCGCGCCAGCCAGTAAATAATCGTCGCGCCGAGCCACGAGCCGAGCGCGCCCGCCAAGACCAGGGCGATTTCCGCCGGCCAGCCGATGAAATGAAAATTGAAGAGCTTCATCCCTTCAGTCCATGCCAGATACGCCGCCGGCGGCATGATGGCCTCGCTGGGAATCGGCAGCACGGAGCTTTCCATCGTCATCAGCAGCACGATGACCGGAAAGCCGGCGGTCTTGAGAGCGGCCAGATACCACGTCAGGAGCGGCTGGAAAAGTTGCTTCAACATCGGGCGCTGGTTATAGCGGAAAAAAACGGCGGCGCAATCCGCGAATTAACGCGAATTGGAAAGATGCAAAATTATTTTGGTGGATGCTCGTAAAAGTCTTGAACCTCTTCGGGCGTCGCGGGCTGCGGCCAGACCCAGTCGCGGCCACGCTGCCAATACCAACTTGACGCGGCAAAAGAAGAAACGGATTCGAGCGGCGTCACATCGCCGCCATCGTCAACGCCATTTTCACCTATGGAATAAAGCAGAAATGTTCCGTCAGCATTCCGATGGTAACGCAATGGTTTCCCGTCAACCGGATCAACAGAAACAGCGGCGAGAAATTCCGGCGTCAGTTCAGAAAGTGTATCAGGATAATTCCCGTGCTTCAATTGAAAGCGTTTCAAGGCGATGGCGGTGACAACCACGCGCTTGCAGGTTTCGGCGGCCAAGACCCTGCCTATGATTCTGCCGCTACCATCGCTTATCTCTGAAAACATCCACCGAAATTGATCCATGCCCAAATACTCGATCAAACGATCCATGCTGCTGGAATTGGTGCCGCGCAACGCCGCCATCCGGGCTGTCATGTTGTCATAAGCTGGCTGGAAAACCTGGTCCGTCTTGATGGTGCGAAGCGCTTCCAGTTCGGCTTGTTGGTATTTCAAGCTGCGCAATTCGTCGGAATAGGACCAGCTCGTGCGCCACAGGAATATTGCGCCATCATCTCTTGCCGCCTCCGCAAAATCCCTGGCGTCTTGCAGCCAGTCGCCGGAACTCGTCCAGCCGCTTGAAGCAGATCTTCCGAACATCCGCTGAAATTCCGCGTTTGAAGACTGGGCTTTTTTGAAAAATGATTCCAGGATTGCGCGCTCCATCAAGCAGGATTTTTCCATCGCCGCGATGAATTCCAGTTCCGACCAGCCTTTTTGCAGTTTCGCCAGTTTCGCATCCGGCACGTTGGTGGATTGCAGCAACTCCCAAGTCGCCGCCGCCGCAATGGGAGCCATCGCCATTCTCACCAGTTGGGAAATCTCCATTCTGTCATCGCGCTCGCCTTCCACCAGCGCAAGCAGGGCGCAGATATTTGTCGCAGCGGATGCCGCGTTGCCATTGTGCAAATCACACAACGCCGTCGCGCTTAATTTTTGCGCGCCGTGTTTCAACGGTGCGAGATGTGGCAGCAACGCCTCAAAGCCCTTGCTGTAATCAATATGGAAATCCAACGCCGGATAATTTGCCGCCTGCTTCAACAGTTCCGTCGCCGGGCGGTCAATCTCGACTGCGGCTTGAACATTTTCCCATGAGTCGGTGAATTCGCTTCCGCGCACGTCCGGCTGCAACCAGCCGGTCATCGCCTTGCCCGGCGCGACCGCTTTCATCAGCGGCGGCATATTGGAATAATCAATGCCGCCGTCGGAAAATAAATTGAAAGCCGCTTCAACCGCATCCGCCCCGTTTTGTCCCGGCGCAACCGGCGGCGGCAAGACTTCGCTGATCTCCAGCTTCTCGCCTTTTTCAGATAGCGATTTTTTGTAGGCCTCGACTTCGTTCGACGGCTGGATGCGCATTGTCACCAGTGAAACGGCGAAAGACAACGCCGCGAAAATTCCCACGGCGATTAACATTTTCCAGCGGGTTTTCACGCCTTTAGAAAATAATTCCGCTGCTTGGGGCTGATGGGCATTCCGAGTTTTTCCATCACGGCCAGCATGTCTTCCCAGACTTTGCGCTTCTCGCTCATCGCCTGGTTCCGCAGCAGATACGCCGGATGATACGTCGGCATGAGCGGCGTGCCGCGATAGGTCTTCCAGGTTCCACGCAATTTCGTGATGCCGATGGTTTTGCCGAGCAATCCTTCCACCGCCGTCGCGCCGAGGGCGACAATCACCTTGGGCCGGATCAAATCAATCTGCTCGTGCAGATACGGAATGCAAGTGGCCATTTCGTCGCTCGTCGGCTTGCGGTTGCCGGCGGACTGGCCCGGTGTGTCGGGCCGGCATTTCAAAATGTTGGCGATATAAACGTCCGCGCGTTGCAGGCCGGTGGCTTGGATGATTTTCGTCAGCAGTTGGCCGGCCCTGCCGACAAATGGCTCGCCCTGCTCGTCTTCGTCCGCGCCAGGCGCTTCGCCGACGAACATAAGCTGCGCGTCAATGCTGCCGACGCCGAACGCGACCGTCTTGCGCGACGACGCAAGGTGCGGGCATTTCGCGCAGGACAGCGCGCGTTCGCGCAAGGCGGCAAAGGCGGCGGTCTTTTCCTTTGGGTTGAGCGGCGCGGATGCAGGAACAGTTTCACCGGGCAGGGCAAGCAAGGAGGATTGTTCGGCAACGGACTGCGGAGCGCCGGTCTCCGCCCCGGCGCGTTTGGGAAGTTCAGTTCGCGCCGGGTCGGAGACCGGCGCTCCGGGCACGGCGAATGGTTTAATTTCAGATTTGAAATTTGGAATTTGAGATTTCGCCGGCTGCACCAGGGCGCGGAGCGTTTCCGGCGAAACGGCGACATTCCGCACGCCGCGCGATTTCAAATCCTCCAGATGTTGAATCGTGGCGGCGAGCAGTTGGTTATAGGCGTCGGACATCGCATTCATCGTAGCTTGTGTTGCGTCGTCCGCACGAAAAATTTCCGGTTCAAGTCACGATCGCAATCCAAGCGAGCAGCCCGGCAAGCGCGGCCAAGGTCACCGGAATGCCGAGCCGCGCAAAATCACGGAAGGAAATTTTGATGCCCATGGCGCGCGCCTGCTGGACGACAATGATGTTCGACACGCTGCCGAGGATGATCAGGCTGCCGCCGAAGCTGTTGGCCAGCGCCAGGATGTAAGCCGCGGCAGGATGCGAAATATCGGCTACCTGAAGCAGCAGCAGCACCGCGGGGGAATTGCTGATTAAATTCGAGAGCGCAGCCGTGGCCAGCGCCAGGTTGACCGGAGCGTTGAGGTTGAATCCGCCTTGCGCCAGCCATTGCACGGCCTGGTCGCCGCAGCCGGTGGATTGAAACGCGCCGGTCACCACGAACAATCCCATGAAGAGAACGAGAATCGGCCAGTCCACCAGCTTCAGCAAATCATCGGTGCGGAATTTGGTGCTGGCCAGATGAATGCCGGCGGCGGCCAGCGCGATGATTTCCTTGGGCAGCGGCGAGAAAAACAGGCCGATGACCACCGCGAGAATAACCAGCCCCTTGATCGTGTGCGCCCGGTTGAACGGGTAAGTCTGCTGGCTCGATTCATTTGGAGCGGGCAGGGCGGGTTGAAGTTTTCCACGCGATAGCATCCAGACGATTCCATAAGCGGCGGCCATTGCAAAAATAACCGGAACGCATGTCCAAAGGATGTAACGGCCAAAATTGAGGTGAGCGATCTGGCCGATCATCATGTCCTGCGGATTGCCGATGAGCGTGGCGGCCGCGCCGATGTTGCTCGAAACCGCCAGCGCGATCAAAAACGGCACGGGATTGATCTGCCGGCGCAGTAGCGCGGCCCCGGCAATCGGCGTGAAGACGTAGCAGACGATGTCGTGATTGAGGAAGGCGGACAGCCCGCCCGTCACCACCATCAGGATGAGCAGAAAGCGCGCGGGATTTCCGAGCCGCGCCGAGATGCCGCCGGCCACCCGGTCGTAAAATCCCGACAGCCGGAGCTGGGCGGAGATGACGAAAAATCCGAACAGCAGGAAGACCGTCGGCCAGTTGACGTAGGAAATGACATCGGCGGTGGTGACATCGCCAAAAATCATCATGGCGATGGCGCCGAGCAGCGCGATGCCGACGCGATTGAGCTTCAAACCCGGCACTCGCCCCACCGCAATCCCCAAGTAAGTGACGGCAAAAATGGTCAGGATGACCGGTTTCCCGTGGAAACCCGCGGATGCCGTGGCAATCAGGCCGGTCATTGGAAAATTATTTAACCAGTTGTTTGCGGATGGATTGCAATTCCTTCCGTCGCGCCTTGTCGGGTTCGGGATAGCGCATCTTGAGCTTCTCCAGCGTGTCGAGAACAATGTGCGAAATGATGAGCCGCGCGTTTTCCTTGTCGTCGGCGGGCACGACGAACCACGGCGCGCAGTCGGTGCTCGTCGCGCCCAGACAGGCTTCGTAGGCTTTTTGATAATCCTTCCACCGTGCGCGCTCCGCAATATCCGACTGGCTGAACTTCCAGTTTTTATCCGGGTCGTCAATGCGTTCGAGAAAGCGCCGGCGCTGCTCCTCCTTGGACAGATGCAGGAAAAATTTCACGACGCGCGTGCCATTGCGATACAGGTGCTTTTCCAAATCCAGTATAGAACGAAAGCGCTCGTCCCAGATTTTTTTCTCGTCAATCAATTCCTCCGGCAATTTTTGCACCTGGAGCAATTCCGAATGCACGCGCACGACCAGCACCTCCTCGTAATAGGAGCGATTGAAGATGCCGATGCGTCCGCGTTCCGGCAGACAGCGGGTCGTGCGCCAGAGAAAATCGTGCGCCATGTCCTCGTCACTGGGCCGCTTGAAGCTGAAGACCTCGCAGCCCTGCGGATTGATGCCGGACAGGACGTGCTTGATGGCGCCGTCCTTGCCCGCGGCGTCCATCGCCTGAAAAATCAGGAGCAGCGCGTAGCGGTTGTGGGCATAAAGCAGCCCCTGCCGCGCGCTCATCTCCCGGGTGCGGGCTTCGAGCAGTTTCTGGTAATGCTCCTTCGACTTGTAGAACGGCTTCACTTTCGTCGGCCATTTCTTCAGTTTGACGTTTTCGCCTTCGCGGACGCGGAAGTTTTTTGATTCAATTTTCATCGGCTGTTCCCTTTCATGCGACAATGAATTGGAGCAGAGCCGGTTTTTCAGGGCAAGATGGATTTTGCGCGCCGTGTCCGCCCGCCGGGGGAATTTGTTGCAAAACGCGCCGCGATGCCTTTACTTGTCGAATGCTGTTCGATTTCATCCTGAAAAAGTCCAAACCGGACCCGGATGAAAATTTTCTGCTGGTCCGTGGGCGCCGGGTTCCGCTGGCCGTGACGCGCAATCGGCGGGCGCGCCGTTACCTGCTCCGGCTGCGTCCCGACGGCTCCGTGAGATTGACGATTCCCCGACTGGGTTCGGCCGCCGAGGCGCGGCGGTTTGCGGAGCGGAACACGGAATGGCTCGCCCGGCAACTGGAAAAGCTCCCGGCGCAGCCGGTCAAACCGGAGCAATGGCTCATCGGCGCGGAAATTTTTTTCCGCGGCGAGCTGGTGAAACTTGAGGCGGGAATGAACGGGCAGGCCGGCGCGGTCCGGTGCGGCGGCGAGTTCATTGCCGTTCCTGAAGCGAACGGGGATTTGCATCCCTGGGTCGTGAAGCATTTGTGGAAACTTGCGGCCGCGGAGTTTCCGCCCAGGGTTTTTGAATTTGCGGCGGCCCATCGGCTGGCCGTGCGGCGGGTCACCGTCCGCAACCAGCGATCCCGCTGGGGTTCTTGCTCGCGGCGCGGCACGATTTCCCTGAACTGGCGGCTGATTCAGACGCCGCCGTTCGTCCGTGATTACATCATCCTTCACGAACTGATGCACCTGCGCCAAATGAACCACTCGGCCCGGTTCTGGCAGGAAGTCAGCCGGGTCTGCCCGGATCACGAAGCGGCCGGGCGCTGGCTGAAGCAAAATTCTTCCCTGCTGAAATGAATTTGACGGGAGCGAACCTGTTGAGCCTCGCATAAATGAGCAATGCCAATGAGCAACGCCATTTCATTAACATCGGGCTTCAGCCCGGTGCCGGACGGCAAAACAAATCAAAACCGTTTCAACGGTTTTTCCCGCGCCGGCAAGCCGTTGAAACGGCTCACTTGCCAGCCCGTCTCCTCCACCCGGCTGAAGCCGGGTGTTAATGGGAGCGATTGAAATGTCACTCATTTTTGCGAGCCTCAATAATTTGTTTAAAACCGTCTGGCGAATTGGCCGGATTTCAGCATCATTGTCGCCGTTGCTCAAATTTATGAAAAAAGGATTTTGGTTTGCAGGCCGCGGGTTGGTTCTGGCTGCCATCGCACTGGTGGTGTTTCCCGCGCGCGGCGACACGAACCGCTATGCCGGCGGCGAATGGTCGTTGGTGGACGCGAAGCCGGTGATGGCGGCGGCGGCGGAAATCACCCCGGCGAAATACCCCGACTGCGATTCCGCGACGGTGGATCAAAAATCGGTCCGGGTCTATCGCGCGGACGGCACGGGCGAGTGCCAGGATGAAACCTTCACAAAAGTGCTCACGGAAAAAGGCAAGCGCGATAACCGCACGCTGGCGGAATATTTCATGCTGCCCTACACGACCGTCGAAGTGCCCGAACTGGAAATCATCAAGCCCGATGGCACGATCGTTTCGGTGGACGTGGCAGCGAATTCCAAGGAGTCCATTGATGACAGCCAGATGGCGGAAAACATTTACGACCCGAACATGCGGATTTTGCAGGTCAACATTCCCAGCCTGGAAATTGGCGACGTGATTCATTCGGTGGCGCGCGAGAACATCGAGCGTCCGTTCATCGCCGGGGAATATGCCGAGGAAAATATTTTTGAAGGCGAAGGATTCATCCGGCACACCACCTACGAAGTCCATGCGCCGGACAGCCGGCCGCTGCAACGCATCGCCTTGCGCGACGAAGTTCCGGGCACGGTCACATACTCGACACAATCCGGCCCGGACAACACAATGGTCCACCGCTGGGAGGTGAACAACGTGCCGCGAATGTTCGGCGAACCGTCCATGCCGCCTTACCAGATGGTTTTGCAGCGGCTTTTCGTGAGCACCACGCCGGACTGGGCGGCCGTCTCGAAATGGTATTGGAACTTGAGCAAGCCGCATCTCGACGCGATCACGCCGGAAATGAAGCAGAAGGTCCAGGAACTGACCGCCGGCGCCGCGACGGACATGGACAAGATCAAGGCGCTGTTTTATTTCGTCTCAAACCAGATCCGCTACATGGGCATCGTGCCGGAAAAAGACCGGCCCGGTTTCGAGCCGCACGACGTGTGCATCACGTTCGACAAAAAATACGGCGTTTGCCGGGACAAGGCGGCCTTGCTGGTCGCGCTGCTGCGGGCCGCCGGCCTGAACGCGTATCCGGTCATCATCAGCGTCGGCTCCCGGAAGGACGCGCAGGTGCCCGACCCGTTTTTCAATCACGCTATCGTCGGCGTTGAACTCGAAAAGGGACAAATCGAGTTGATGGATCCGACGGACGAGAACACGCGCGAGTTGCTGCCGTCGTCCGACCGGAACCAGAGCTATCTCGTGTGCCGGCCCGAAGGCGACACCATCCGGCTTAGTCCGATTGAACCGCCGGAAAAAAACATGATGCGAATTAAAACCGCCGGGACTTTGAATCCAGACGGCGTCATCGAGGCGAAATCGGAATTGTCGTTCGAGGGCGTCAACGACGACGCGTATCGGAACGCCTTTTCGCACATGAAACCGGACGACGAGCGCCGGTTTTTCGAGCAGCGGCTGAAACAGGCCGTGCCGGGTCTGCGCCTCAAATCGTTGAAGCTCGTTCCGTCGGACATGCGTGACGTGTCCACGAGCCTGCGGGCCGAACTGGAATTTTCCATGGACGGCATGACGGCCAACGGCGGCGGCAAATCGGTGGCGAGCGTGCCGTGGATCGGCAAGCGGCTGGGCGTTTTGAATTTCATTCTCGACGGCACCGGCTTGGAAAAAAGGAAATTTCTGCTTGAGACCGAGGTGACCTGCGGGGTGCAGGAGGAAATTTCGCTCAAGCTCGCGGACGGATTTGGCGGCGCGGTTTCACTGCCGGAGGTCTCGTCGGTGGAGGACGATTGCGTGAGCTACCGGCAGCAGTTTGCGACGAAGGCGGATTCGCTCGAGTGTTCCCGGACGCTGAAATTGAAGGCCGTGGAGTTCACGCCGGCGCAGTATCAAAATCTCAAGCAGACTTTGAAGCTGCTAGCTGACGACGGGCGCAAGTCGCCGATTCTTGCGCTCAACGAAAAATCTCCGGCCAGCGGCTTGGCGCTGGCCGGCAATCCCGGCACTCCGCCGGTGGAATCCAACGCACGGATTCTGGACAGCCAAAAGGAACTTGATGTCACCGGTCCGCACACGGCGGTCTATCGCGTGAAATTTTCGAAGCGCATCCTGACTTACAGCGGCAAGATTCGGGAGAGCGAGGTGAAAATCCCCTACAATCCCGCCTGCGAGGAGGCGCGGCTCGTCCGCGCGGTCGTGACTTCCGCCTCCGGCGAACGCCAGGAAATTTCCAAGGACGAAATCAACGTGATGGACGCCGGCTGGAACGCTTCGGCAAAACGATACACGGGCGGGAAAATTCTGGTGGCGAGCCTGCCCGGCGTGGATGTCGGGTCAACCATCGAGGTTGAATTTGAAATCACATCCACAAACAAGCCGTTCATTTCGGGTTTTGAGTCGTTTCAATTGCCGGACGAGCTGGAGCAGAAATCATTCACGCTGACCGCGCCAGCCCGCGTCACAATTCAGCGGTTGGTCAGCGGCGCTCCGGGCATGATTGCCAGCCAGCAAACAAACAGCAACGACCGGCAGGAATATCAATGGCACGCGGAAAAAGTCGGAGCGTTGCCGGCTGAAACCCAGCTTCCTCCGGAATGGGTTTATGCCGCCGGTGTGGGCTATTTTGTCGGTGACGCGGCAAACTATTTTAAAGAATTAAACAACACGATGCTTGACCGGTCGCACAAATCCGCGAAGGCATCGGAACAGGCGCGGCAACTGGCCGCGAATGCGAAGAGTAAAACTGATGCGGTGAAGGCCATCCGCGATTTTGTTTCCAAGACCATCCGCGATGCGGGGCCGTCCTTCACCGAACTGCCGTTGATCGAACTTTCCGATGCCGACACGACGCTGGCGGACGGATACGGCCACGCGGCAGACCGCGCCATTTTGCTCCACGCAATGCTGGAGGCGGCGGGTTTTCAGCCGGAATTTGTGCTGGCATCGGGTCTGCCGGCCATTGCGGGCATCACGAACGTCGCAATGGCATTCCCCCTTTCCGGCTCCTTCCAGACGCCCCTTGTCAGAATCACGCTCGATGGCGTGAATTATTATTTGAACGACACGGACCAATATGCGCAACTGGGTTCGACGGGCTGCGACGGCGCGCTGGGCGTCGCGCTTTCCACCGGGGCGTGGGAGGTCATTCATGCCGCCAAAGATTGCGAGGACGCGACCCGGACGGATTACGCGCTGATGCTGGATGACAACGGCAGGACGCTGATTGAGGTTTCGCGCTGGTATTACGGCGAGAATTTCAACGAGAAGAACCGGTATTTCTCCGAGCTGCCGCCAGAGGAACGGAACCGGTATTTTCAAGGAGCCGTTTCCGGGATGGCCCAGGGCGCGCGGGCGGTGGGCGATTTGACGACCGCGTTCGACACCTATCCGGGCTTGGAACAATTCTCGGTGATCATTGACAACTACGGAAACGCGGACGGAAAATTCTTTTACTTCAACCTGCCTTCCGCTCCGCCTCTGATGGCAGCCGGGGCCGATCAACGCGCGCTGCCTTTGCTCGTTTCACAGGGAAACAAAAACACAATTCATGTCGCGGTTGATTTGCCGCCGGACTTCCCGAAGGTTCTCATCGCGCCAAAGAGTGAAAATCTCGCGGCCGGCGCCGAGACGGCGCGCCTGACCACACAGGACACGCCCAGCGGATGTATCATCACTGATGAATTTGAAACCGCGCCGGCCATCGTCAGCCCGGATGGTTACCAGGCGATGCTGAAGGTTGAATCCGCCCTCGACCGGAAATCATCGAGGGTTTTTCTGCTGGAACAAAAATGACGGCGCACCAACTGGATTGGCCTTTAACCGTGTGATGATTTGCGATTGTCTTAAACGTTGCCGCGCTTACGATGTCGGCGAATTTGCATGAATACCACCGAGGCCAGCCGATTGCTGGAAGCGTTCCGCGCCGGAAAAATCCCGCGCGAAAAAGTTCTGCGCGCCTTCCAGTCCGCGCCCGTGGCCGACCTCGGCTTTGCGCAGGTGGACACGCACCGCGCGCTTCGTAAAAATTTTCCCGAAGTCATCTTTGGCGCGGGCAAGACGCCGGAACAGGTCGTCAAAATCGCCGCCACGCTTTTGGAACACGGCCAGCAGGTTCTCGTGACGCGCATCACGGTTGAACACGCCCGCGCCTTGCGGAAAAAATTCAAACGCGCCGTTCATCATCCGCTCGCCCGCTGCGTGACCATTGAGAAAAAACCGCTGCCGAAGCGCGCCGGGTTCATCGCCGTCATCTGCGCCGGCACGAGCGATTTGCCGGTGGCCGAGGAGGCCGCCGTCACCGCCGAAATCATGGGCAACCGCGTGGAAAGAATTCACGACATCGGCATCGCCGGCCTCCACCGGATGCTCGCGCGGATGGAAACCATCCAAAAGGCAAACGTCATCGTCGCCGTCGCCGGCATGGAAGGCGCGCTGCCGAGCGTCGTCGCCGGCCTTGTTGCCAAACCGGTCATCGCCGTGCCGACCAGCATTGGCTACGGCGCGAGTTTCGGCGGCATCGCCGCGCTGCTGGCGATGTTGAACAGTTGCGCCAGCGGCGTGACCGTGGTGAACATTGACAACGGCTTCGGCGCCGGTTATGCCGCGAGCCAGATCAATTCTTTGGCCACAGATAGTCACAGATGAAACACAGATTTATTCCTGGAGCAGCAACCTTTTCCAATCTGTGTCAATCTGTGTTAATCTGTGGCTAAAATGATTTTTTCATGAAGACGCTTTATCTCGACCTCTTCAGCGGCATCGCCGGCGACATGTTCATCGCCGCGCTGCTCGACCTCGGCGTGGACGCCCGCCGGCTCGAACGCGAGCTGAAGAAACTCAAGCTGAACGGCTACCATCTCCACATTTCGCGCCGGCAAAAGTCAGGCATCGCCGGTGTGAAGTTTGATGTCCACCTCGCGGATGCGCATCACCATGAACACGAACATCCGCACGGCCACCACCACGATCATGGACGCGGGGAACAGCGGAATTTTGCGGAAATCAAACACCTCATTTCGCGCAGCAAACTTTCCGCCTGGGTGAAGCAAAAATCCATCGCCGTTTTTCAGCGCATCGCGGAAGCCGAGGGGAAAATCCACGGGATGCCGCCAAACAAAGTGCATTTTCATGAAGTCGGCGCGGTGGATTCCATTGTGGACATTGTCGGCGCGGCCATCGCGCTGGAGTTGCTCGGCAAACCGCGCGCGTTCGCCTCGCAGGTCATCGAAGGCACGGGCTGGATTAATTGCGCGCACGGGCGTTTTCCCGTGCCTGCTCCGGCCACGCTGGCCATTCTCGGCGCGCGCGGCATCGGCATCACGCAATGCGACGAGCCGCACGAACTCATCACCCCCACCGGCGCGGCGCTGCTGGCGGAATTTGTCGAAAGCTTTGGTGCGATGGAAAATCTCGTCGCCGAAAAAATCGGCTTCGGCCTCGGCACGCGCGACAACGTGACGCGGCCAAATGTGCTGCGCGCGGTGCTGTGTAGGACAGGCGTCGCGCCTGCCTCTAATTTCGAGTCCCGCTCAAGCGGAAAATCCAAGTCAGAGACAGGCGCGACGCCTGTCCTACACGCTTTGGATTGGGAAACGGACCGCATTGCCGTGCTGGAAACAAATCTGGACGATTGCACCGGGCAAATTCTCGGCAGCTTTGTCGAAACGGCCCTGGCCGCCGGCGCGCTGGACGTTTTTCACACTCCGATTCAGATGAAGAAAAACCGGCCCGGCGTTTTGCTCGCGGTTTTGTGCGCGGAAACGGACGCGGACAAATTCAGCGAATTGATTTTGCGCGAAACCACGGCTTTCGGCGTCCGCAAGACCATTGCTGAACGACGCAAGCTGCACCGGGAATTTACCGGGATAAAAACCTCTTTTGGCAAAATCACGGTGAAAATCGGGAAACTTGGTGGTAAAGTGGTTCAGACCGCGCCGGAATTTGAATCGGCCAGAAAACTGGCGGCAAAAGCTGGCGTGCCGGTGAAACAAGTTTTTGAAGCCGCCGTGAAAAGCGCGACAGCGTAGTGGCACAGGCGTCTCGCCTGTGCCACTAACAATCTGATTTGATGAGCGAAGCAACTGACAAGCTGGAGAAATTGCGGACACTGCTGAAAAGCTACGGCTCGTGCCTGGTGGCTTATTCCGGCGGCGTGGACTCGGTCTTT
>Ga0224534_1000384_pt1 | contig 28959 bp, 13 predicted proteins | sample 714E12024metaG_FD_172012 | JGI IMG/M metagenome (GOLD analysis project Ga0224534, IMG submission 172012) | Peat soil microbial communities from Stordalen Mire, Sweden - 717 E1 20-24 | ecosystem: Environmental > Terrestrial > Soil > Wetlands > Peat | place: Sweden: Norrbotten County, Stordalen... | reverse complement strand
GTGCAGGATGTCTGGGATTTGATGTCGCACAGCAAATATATCGGCGGCGGTTTCATCTGGGCGTTTCTCGACGAAGGCGTCCACCGCGCCGACAACGGCCAGATTGACGTGAGCGGCAACGAAGCGCCCGATGGCATCGTCGGCCCGTATCGCGAACGCGAGGGAAGTTTCTACGCGATCAAGGAAATCTGGTCGCCAATCCGGGTGACGCGTGAAACGAATGGCACATTCACGGTGGAAAACCATTTCAGCTTCACCGACGCGGGCCAATGCCGGTTTGAATGGGAACTCCGGAAATTTTCCACGCCGGATGAAAAAGGTGGTTTCAAAATTATCGCGAAGGGCAAAATTGCCGCGCCGCAGATTCCGCCGGGGCAAAACGGCCCGCTGCGGCTTCAACTGCCCCCTGCGGAAAAAAATGCCGATGCACTCGCCTTGCGCGTGAGCGATCCGAAAGGCCGCGAGCTTTGGACTTACGTCTGGCCCTTGCGCCAGCGCGAATTTTTGGCGGACCCAGATGGCATCGCCGGCCGCGCCGACAATTTTGGCGATTCGCAAAACGCTGCGATTGAATTGAAATCCAGGAACTTCATCGCGCGCATTGACGGCAGGACCGGCGAATTGCGGGAGGTGGAGCGTGGCGGGAAGAAATTTTCCCTGGCCAACGGCCCGCGGCTTGCGGCCACAAATTCGGTCCTCAAAAAAGTTGCCTGGCAACTGCGCAATGACGGCTGGCTGCAATGCGATTACACCTACGCCGCCGAAGGCACGAACGATTATTTTGGCATCGTCTTCGATTACCCGGAAAGTCTGGTGAAAGGCAAACGCTGGCTCGGCGACGGCCCGTATCGGGTCTGGAAAAACCGCCTGACCGGCGCGACGTTTGGCGTCTGGCAAAACGATTACAACAACACCATCACCGGCTGGCGCGGCTGGATTTATCCGGAATTCAAGGGCTGCTTCGCCAATATCCGCTGGCTGCAACTGGACACGACGGAAGGACAAATCACGATTGTGCCGGAAAATATTCCGTTCGTGCAGGTGCTCACGCCGGAATTCCCGCCGGCGAAACTGGCCGGCCACACCATTCCGCCGCTGCCGTCGTGTGGTCTGGGATTTCTCGACGCGATTCCGCCGATGGGCAGCAAGTTCAACGCGCCGGAAGCCGGCGGCCCGTCGGGCGAACGCACCGTGGCGCAGGGCGAGTATCACGGCCGGGTGAGTTTTTATTTCGGAAAATTAAACCGCTAATCCACGCTCATCTTCGCTGACCAAAAACAGTCAGCGCAGATTAGCGAAAATTAGCGGTTTGAAAATTGTAGCCGCCCGATCCGGTTTCAAACACGGCGCAGCCGTTTTCCATCCGCAAAAAGTTCACGCCCCGGCTGTGCGCCGCCGGCTGGCCGCCTTCAGTCACCGCGTCGGCGGATTGGGCGGGAACAAAAACCGTGGCCGTCGTGTTCGCCGGAATGGTTACCTTCAACGTGAATTTGTCTCCGTCCCGTTGCCATTCACTGACGATTTTTCCGCGGACGGAATCGAAACTGGCACGCGTCCATTTCACGTCGCCGACGGGCTGCGGGGCGATGACAATTTGTTTGAAGCCCGCGCTGCCGGGCGCATTTTGAATTCCCGCGAGGTCGTGATAAAACCATTCCTGAATCTGGCCGAGCATGAAATGGTCCTGCGACGCGCCGCCGTTCCACGCCTCGGTCAGGCTGGTCTTGCCCTTCGCCAGTTGCATTCCGTAGCCGGGCTTGTCCGACTGGTTGTTGATGTCAAAAATCACATCGCTGCGCCCGCCATCGGCGAGCGCGCGAAGCAGATAACGGTAGCCGACGTCGCCGGCCGTGAGCGCGTTGCCGCGTGCGCGAACGTCTTCAACAATTGAATTCAAAACGGCGGCGCGATTGGTCGGTTCACAAATGCCCATGACGAGCGGAATGGCGTTGGCGCACTGCGAATCCGTCGCATAAGTCCCATCCGTCGCGTTGAAAAACTTTTCATTGAACGCGGCGCGGATTTTTTCCGCGAGTTCGGAAAATTCCCTGGCATCATCATTTTTGCCGAGCATAGCGGCCGCCCGCGCCATGATTTCGGCGTCTTGAAAATAAAACGCGGTGGCCGTGAGCGCGACGGGCGTGAGCTGCGAAACGCCCGGCGGTTTCGGGCCGATGTCATACCAGTCGCCGAGGCCGTAATTGACGATGCAATTGTCCGCGCGGCTGCCGAGGTAGTTCAGATAATTTTTCATCGCGTCGTAGTGCGCGCGGAACAGGTGCGGGTCGCCGTCGAATTCATATTGTTGCCACGGCACCAGGATGAATGTGCTGCTCCATTCCGGCGAATCGCCGAAATTGTTCCGCAAATGATCCGCGTCGGTCTTGTCGCGAAAGATGGTGTATTCCGGCGCGGTCGTCGGCACCAGGCCGTTCGTCAGCTGCGAATCGGCGATGTCATTCAGCGTCTTGGTGAACAATTGCGCGAGGTCGAATTCGTAGCGCAGCGCCGGGCCGTTCAAGTGATCCTCCTCCAGCCAGCCCAGCCGCTCGCGATGCGGACAGTCGGTCATCAGGCTGACCATGTTGTTCATCTGCGCCCAGCGGACGAGCGTGCGGATGCGGTTGAACAAGTCGTTGGAACAGGCGAATTCCCCGACCGGCTCGGACGCGGAATGAACGACGACGCCCGCCAGTGATTGAATTTTTGGCAACGCGCCGTCGGTGGTGGCCGGAGTGCAGTGGACTTGAACATACCGGCACCCGACGTAGAAAAATTCCGGCGACCACGTTTCCACGCCGTCGGTGGCCTTCGTGAATTCGCACCAGATCGTGCCGCGCCGTCCGCCGCCCATCGAGCCTTGATTTGCCGCGCCGTCGGTGTTTGTCAACTCCGATGGGATAAGTCGCACGCTGCCGCCGGCGGAACCGGTAACGGTGATTTGCGGAACATGCGCCGCATTCTGGCCGAGGTCGAAAACGATGTCACCGTTCGTCAACGTCCAACTCGCAACCGGCTTGTGGGTTTCAAAAAAATTCATCGGCGGCGCGGCGCAGGAAAGTCCGCGCAATTCGCCGCCCGGCCCATTAACGACAATTGCCGGAAACCATTTTGAATCGTCGAAGCCCGGTTGGTTCCAATTTTTTTGCGCGAGACGCGCGTCAAAATCCTCGCCGCCGTAAATCGAGGAAAACGTGATCGGGCCGGGCGCGACCCGCCAGCTTTCATCCGTGCCGAAGATTTCCACCCGACCGTCGGCGTATTCGAGCCGGATTTGGGCAATGGCTTTTTGCGGGCCAAACGAGCCTTTGAATTTGGTGAAGCGTCCGCCGCCAAGAACATTATACATTCCATTGCCGAGTTCGAGGCCGACGGCGTTTTTTCCCGCCTTTAAATCCGCGGTGATGTCGCGCGTGTCGTAAAGGCAGGTCTTGTCGTATTTCGTCCAGCCGGGCGAAAGGAAATCGTCGCCAACTTTTTTCCCGTTGAGCCTCATTACGTATTCGCCAAGTCCGCAGACGTTGACGAGCGCGCGCTGGAGTCCGGGCTTCACGACGAATTCGCGGCGCAAAAGGAGTGACGGAATATTTGTATCCGCCGCGCCAATCCACTTTGTCTGCCAGTCAGCGTCGGTGAGAACGCCCATCGTCCAGTTCGCCGGCTGGCTCCATCGGGATACTTGCCCATTTTCAGCCCATACACGCACCTTCCAGAAAATCTGCTCCGACGTCTTCAAGTTTTCCCCGGTGAAGGGAATTTGAATCGTCTCATCGGAATCCACCCTGCCGCTGCTCCGGCCCTCGTTTTGAGCGAGCGCTTTGGCCGAGGCGGCGGTAAATATTTCGTAAGCCGTCTGCCGCTGGCCGCGCGCGCCGCCGGCCAGTTTCCAGGACAGCCGCGGATGGGGCGAATCCACGCCCAGCGGGTTGACGGCGTAATCGCAGCGGAGGTCAACCGGCGTCAAGGCGGCGCTCGCGGAAAACACGAGCGCGACGGCGACGATTAAAATTCCCAGCGTGATTTTTTTCATGGTGTCATGGATTCGTCTGGCTTGAGCAAATCCTGAAAGGCCGGTTCAAGTCCAGCCGCATTTTTGATTTTTTCGGAAACTTGCGGGCCATTGTTCGTCCACACGTTGCCGGGACCGTTGGCGTTCTTCAGGAATTTTTCCGCCGGACACCAGTTGTCGCGCACGGTGATGCCGGACGAGCCTTCGTCGAGGTAAAGATAAAACCAGTGCTGCGGATCGGGCACGAACGCACCGGGCTGTATGTCAGAAATGGAATTTTCGGCCACGACCGTGCCGGGCTGCGCCGACAGCGTGTAGATGCCGCCGAGGTCACCCAGCCGCTGCCCGACGTGGTGGATGCGATTCGCAACAATAAAATTGTCGCGCAGCGCGTTGGTCATTTTCGTCCAGCCCCAGCCGACGCTGATGCCGGTGTAGGGCAGATCGAAAATTTCATTGTGCGCGACGGCGACATTTCGCGCGTAGCCGATGGCGATGCCAACGCAGCCCCAGTCTTCGTTGCCGCAATCGGTGACGAAGTTGTCGGAGATTTTTTCATTCGAGCAGATTTCGCGTTCGTCCGCCGGCTGGTAAGGCATGTGGGTTTCCACTTTCGCGTCGGAGAATTTGCCGAGCTGGATGCCATTGCCGCCGAGGTCGCGAAACGCGCAGCCCTGAATCAAATCGCCGTGCGTGCCGCTTTGAAAATCCAATCCGGCCGACGCCAGATGTTCAAACCGGCAATCCTCAAAAATGATGTGTTCCGCATTTTTCACCGAAACGGCGGCGGGCGGGCGGCCGATCCACGCGACGTTGTCCAATTTCGGGTGATAGCTGGTGCCGCGGGGCGAAAGCTTTTTTGCATCAAGCATGAACATTCCGGCCTGCAACGGAACGTGGCCCTGCTCCGCCGGCCGCAGCCACGTCGTGTGCGCGAACGTGATGCCTTTGAATTGGATGTTCGCGACCGGTCGGTCGGGAGAACCTTCAATTTGCACGAGCGTTTCCAAAACCGGCGCGAAGACTTTGGCGCGAGTCATGTCTTCGCCATCGCGCGGCCAGTAGTAAATCTTTCCGGCGGCCAGATCCTCGAACCATTCGCCGGGCGAATCGAGAAACTGAATCGCGTTCGCGAGAAAAAACGGCGCGCGGTAGTTCGGATTCACAATCACGGGCGGCCACGGATGCCGGAATTCAATTTTGCTTTCGGGCTGTTTGAACGTGACGAGTGCCTCGGCGCCCTGGATGCGGATGGATTTTACACGCAACACCGCGATTTCCCAGACCTGGTCAATGACCATTTCCAGCCGCCCGGGTTTTTTCATGCCGGCCAGCGCCGCCGTTGGAATCGTGGCGACCTGATTCGTCTTATCCCACGCCACCAGCCGCTCCAAATTTTCGCCGTCGGGCGTGCGGGCGCGGATGGCTTTCCGGCCGTTCACCCAAAGCTGGCGGAACCCCAAAATGTTTCCGGCAACTTTCGGCGCGTCCGCGACCCGGATTTTTCCGCGCGCGATTTCCGGCAGGCCGGAAATGTATTCATCCGGCATTTTCCAGCCGGAGACCATCACGCCGCCGGTCAAAACCGGATGTTCGCCTGGCGCGGCCTCAATGACGGTCGGGCTGTCTTCCGCGCCGGAATCTTCGGGACGCAAAAGCAGCGGCTGGCCGGGCTGGTAAATGCCTCCGCGCAAAAAAATCCGCACCGGTTCATTTGCGGACACTTTTCCGAGCCGCCGCAGTTCGCGCGCCTGGCGCAGCGCCGCAGCCACGGTGGCGAGGGGCTTTTCGCGCAGGCCGGGAGAGCGGTCGGAGCCGTCGGGCGACACCCACAGCTCCGCGGCCCTGGCCGGCGCAATCAGCAGCAGCCACGACAGCAACAACGCGCTGCGAACAGGCGGTTTTGGCGTGAATGGTTTCACAGGGCCGGACACGGGGACCATTCTGCCGGAGTGCGCGCGGATGTAAATGCCGGTTCTTATGTTGGCAATTATCGCAAATGTTTTGTTGGTTTTTGCATTACCCGGATTTGCCGAATTGTGGTAGTGTGTTTATGTTTTCAATTAGCACAATGCACGCACTTAAATCTGAACTGCCGCGTCCTGCCGGAATCCCGATTCGTGCCGGCAAGACGAAGGCCAACCCGCGCGGCTTCACCCTCATCGAGCTGCTGGTGGTGATAGGCATCATCGCCGTTCTCGCCGCGATGCTGTTGCCGGTCTTGAGCAAGGCCAAGGTCAGGGCGCAGGGGTCTTTCTGCATGAACAACACGAAACAACTGGCGCTCGGCTGGCTCATGTATCCCAGCGACAATGGAGATAAGTTAATGGACAACGGCGCTGGCGGCACTCCGTGGGTGATAAAAACACCATATTTGGATTTTCAGTCATCTTCAAGCAATACCAATACGGGCGCGCTGCTTGATTCCAGTCAGTCCACAATGGCCAGTTACGTCAAGTCAGCCGCAACTTACAAATGCCCCGGCGACATCTTGGAAAGCGACATCGGCCCTCGGGTGCGGAGTTATGCCATGAATGGGATGCTCGGTAACCATCCGAATTTCCCGCCGACAGATCCTAATGACGACGCCCTTCCCGGCAAAGAATTTAAATTTAACGGGGATGTCACCAAGGAGTCACAACTGCGCTACCCCGGCGCGGCAAACGTTATAGTCTTTCTGGACGAACAGTCGGACAGCATTGACGACGGGACGTTCATGTTCGAACCCGGTGACCCTGTGGGTAAGGAAGCGTGGCGCAATCTTCCCGCGAGTTATCATAATCGTTGCGGCAGTTTTTCGTTTGCTGACGGGCACTCGGAAATCCACAGATGGATTGATCCGAGAACGTATCAGGCCAGTTGGGGTCCCTTCAAAAATCCACCATGGGGGACGCCGACTAGCAATGGACCATGGAATGGCACCAGTTTGAACCGGAGCAAGGATTACGATTGGATGGATGACCGGATGCCTTTTCAGTTAAAAAATTAAAACAACAAACAGAAAATTTTATGAAACAAGAAAATACAGTCGTATCGGCCCTCCGTTCTGTTGCGTGGAGAAATCATCAAGGTGCAGTTGAATTTATGCGCGGCTTGCAGAGACTCGCGTTTCTTGCCGTCGCCATCTTGGGTTTGATGTGTTTCGCCGCTCCGTCGCAGGCGCAGACCGTCCGGTTCAAGTCGTCGCACACGCTGCTCACAGAACCGCTGGGTTATATTGGCACGGCCACAATAACAAATCTGGCGACAGTCTCCGGCTTGGGCGGCAATACGGTGAATTACACCGTGTCCGGCCTGCCGATTACCGGCGTCACCTACACGCTCACGGATACAAATGGCCATGCCCTGACCTCGACGACCATGTCCACCAACTTGTGGTTGAATTTGACCTTTGACGGCAACGAGGCCGAAGGCCTGGCCACGATCAGCCTGATTGGAACCGGAACCACAACCAACTCGACTGTTTACGCGAACAACATACTGATCGGGCTGCAGGTGGCCGATTTTTGGGCCGGCCCCACCAACTCCGCCAGCAATTGGTCGGTGTCAGGAAGTTGGAATGGTAATAACGCGCCCAATGCCCATGACGTGGTGTTTGGTCCGGACACCGCCCCGCCGATTGTTTTTACCAACAGTATTGTTGACCAGAATTTCACAATTGGGTCACTGCGCTTTTCACCGACTAATTCCACCTCCAAATTTGACACGCTTCTCATCAATTCCGGCGTGACGCTGACCATCAACGGTGCCAATGGCTTCAGCATGCTGAAAGATTATCCCAATTTCATTACCGGACTTGGCGGCATGACTGTGACTATCGCGGGCGGCACCGGGACAATGGTGGTCAGCAACGAAACCGCAAATATCAACAGTATTGTTGACAATGGGAATGCGTCCGCGCTTGACCTTTCAGGGCTGGGAACCTTTGTGTCGGATGTCAACCAAATTGGGATCGGCGACACTCGTTTATGGCCCTTCTTCAGAAATTATCAAGATCAGAACAACTACGCTGGACAGCCCAGGCAATCTCTTACAACTATAAACCTCGCGCGAACGAACATCATCAAGGCGGTTTTTGCCGATCCCTACCAATACACCAATTCTGACAGCAGGTATTACAGCTTGAGTTGGATGAACAGTGAACTTACGGGGTCAAGCACGGCGCCCAACTTTAATCTGGGCATTTCGAATATATTCTACATAGACAGCATCAACCTGATTGGCGGGAATTCGCGCGGCAATATGCAATTTAACTCCGCTTTCGCCGCCAGCAATTCCATCGCAATCTTTCGCGGCACCAATGGCGGGCGCATGTCCATGTATAGTCAGGCTGATGGCGGAGGCACCAACACGGCTAATAGCAACATCAAGTCAACCATAAGCTTCCAGTCTGGATCTCTGGATATGCTCGTGGACAGGTTCTATATCGGCAGGGACAGGGTGAAAATTGTGGCCGCTGGGACGCCCAACTATCAAGGAAACTTTTTCATGGGTAAGGGCATCATTGATGCCAATACCGTGATCCTTGGATTTCGCGAGCATCCCGGCGAGGCGACCAATGCCAGTTACGCTTACAATGGTTACTGCGAAGGGACAGTGGCCGTCACTAACGGAGTTTTTAAAGTCAACAATTCCTTGACGCTTGGATATACGAAGGAGACCAATCCCAATGGTCTTGGCTCGGGCGGAAACACCGAATATGGCCAGTTCACATTGGTGGGTGGAGCCACGCTGCTGGCCAACACCATTTATGTGGGCGGACCCGTCTACATGGCCTCTAAAAATAATTTTATCACTGTCAGCAACAATTCCACCCTTGTTGTTTCCAACACCGTGGGATCCGTGTCCCAAATGCTGGATCTCATTAATTTCGCCAATGGTTCCACGCTGGCGGTGAACTTGAGCGCTACGAACACCGCCGCCTGCATTTATTCGACGAACTTTAACATGGTCGGCAGCAACACCTTGATTATCGCCGCCATCAGAAATCCCGGTAGTCTGTCGGACGGGATGAAAATTCCGTTGTTCAAGCGCACCGCTGGTGGCGCTCCCAATTTCACCCTCATCAACAACAGCGGGGTTAATGGACAGATTGTGACGGATGGTTCGGATGCGAACCAGCAGGATTTTCAGGTCATCTTGAGCACGCCGAAGAACCTGTTGTGGAAGGGTTATTCGAGCGCGGACTGGGACAACACGACGGAAAACTGGCTGGACTTGAGCACGAGCCTCCACACGAACTTTGCCGCCGGCGACAACGTGACGTTTGACGACACGGCATCGCAGTTCAACATCAATCTCTCCTCGGCCGCCGTCATCCTGCCGGGTTCGGTCACCATGACCAACACGACCTGGAGCTACATCATCAACAATAGTTCCGGCGGCCGCATCATCGGCAGTGCCACGCTGACGAAGACCGGCTCCAACAGTCTGGAGATTGACGGCCCCACTTCAATTACCATCCAGTTGAACCAAGGCACGTTGACCGGCTCCGGCTCCATCGGTTCAGCGGTTGTCAGTTCCGGCGCGGTGATGAACTTCAGCGGCACCGTTTTGGGCAACCTCTCTCCTGTGCTTGGCGTGGCGACATGTTCCGGCACGGTCAATGGCGCGGTGAACGTTCAGAGCGGCGGCGTTGTGACAAACAACGGCACAATGAACAGCACGTTTGGCGTCAGCAGTGGTGGTTTGTTTGTCAACAATCCTGGCGCAAGTCTGGCGAACGTCGGCACATCATCGTCGGTTTCTGCCGGTGGCGTGTTCTTCAACCGCGGCAACATTAGCGGCGTCAACGTGACGGTGGGCGGCACCTTCAAGGACACGGGAGAAGGGGCGACGACCTTGACCGGAACATTCACCGCGAATTCCAGCGCAATCATCATTCCGGGCGGAGATGTCATTGGCAATATGAAAATCCAGAGCGGAACGGCTTCCGGAAACCCGGGGCGTGTTCTGTTGTCCCAAGGTTCCACCAACATCTTCAAGGTGGATCCCGGCACGCTGGCCAGTTCAGTGATCTATTCAGGTTTTCAGGATTTTGGCGGCAGCGCGTCTGCGCGGTCGCAAAACGGCTGCACCATTGTCATCACCAACGTCACCGGCGCGCCGTTTGCCAACGGACAGCAATTTACGATGTTCCAGTATTATGACGGCGGCGGCAATCCTACCCCCACGGGCACGTCCACCAACACGTATCCGGTCATCGTTCCGGCCTCGCCCGGACCGGGGCTGGCTTGGGATTTGACCCAATTGTGGCCGTCCGGAGTGATTGGCGTAATGAATGTGTCGGCGGCCCCAACGCTGATGAACAGCTTCGCCTTTGATTCAACCGGGACCAACTTCATCGGACAGTTCTCCTGGCCCTCGACGAACTTGGGCTGGCGGCTTGTGACGCAGGTCAATCCGCTATCCGTCGGGTTGAGCACCAACTGGAGTAATGTTTCACCGCCATCAACCAACACCCCAGTCTCGTGGGCCACCACCACGTATATGCTTACCAACACCATCGGCACCAACATCAACGCCGTCTTTTATCGGCTGTCGTTCCCGTAACAGTCAGCCGCGTTTAATCGCAGCCGGGGTTGAGTGCAAACTTGGCCCCGGCTTTTCTTTGCCGGCAATGTTTCTTGCATTACCATTTAATTGCGGATCGTCAAAAAAGTGAAATGAAACTGGCCGTGAAAATCCTTTGCGCGTTGCTGGCGCTCGCCGCCACGAGCCGGGCGGCTGAATTGAAGGTGGACTTGAACCCGCCGGACACGCGGAAAGACATCCTCACGCCGCACTGGGAAAACTGGGCGTTGCATGAGGGCAATTCCGGTTCGCGGACTTTTGGCGATGTCACCGTTACTTTCCGCGGGGTGGAAAATGCAGTCCTCTCACCCGTTCTGTTCAAAGGTTCCCTCGACTTCGGCGCGACAATGGCTGCTGACGGGATTACGATCAAAAATCCCACCAACAGCGCCGGCATGGAAATGGTCATTCGCGGTCTGACAACCGGCAGACACACAGTCGTCACTTATCACAATGAGGTGCGCGACCATGTTTCGCCGGCAGTTTTGGACGTGCTAGTTGAAGGCAATCCAAAAATCAAAGGCTTGGTATCCAGTTACCGCGCCACGAATGATTACGAAGTGGCCAGCGCTTTTATGGAAGTTGATGCCGTGGCCGGAAAAGATGTTGTCATCCGGTTCCGTCCTGACGAAGCCAGCCCCAATCGCAGTCTCATCATCAACGGCTTTGAAATTGACGCGGCCAATCCGCATCAAAAAGCCATCAAGCCGTTGCCCGCCAATGATGACGAACACTGGCCGAACGAATCAGCCTTGACGTGGACCGCGCCGGCGACTGCAACCTTGCATCAATTTTATTTCGGAGTGGATTCCAACGCCATAGTGGCGGCGACGCCCTCGTCGCCGGAGTTCAAGGGCAATCTGGCTTCGGCAAGTTACGCGCTGCCGCCATTGGACCAGATGCGGACCTATTTCTGGCGCGTGGACGAAATCAACGGTGCCAATGCCACGCCGGTCAAAGGTGAAATCTGGCGCTTCCGGATTCGTGCGCTGGCGTTTCCGACGGCGGAAGGCTACGGACGTTTCGCGCGCGGCGGCCGCGGCGGCCGCGTCATCGAAGTGACGAATCTCGAAGATTATGATCCCGGCAAGGGCGATGCAATTATTCCCGGAAGTTTTCGCGCGGCAGTGGAAGCGGAAGGTCCGCGCACAGTTGTTTTTCGTGTCTCCGGCATCATTTACCTGAAAGCTCCGTGCGCGGTTCACAATCCCTATTGCACCATCGCGGGCCAGACTGCGCCGGGGGACGGCATTTGCCTGGCGGACTATGGCGCGGGCGCTTATGGCACGCATGATGTCATCATTCGCGACATGCGTTTCCGGGTTGGAGATGCAGCGAAGCGCGCAATGGACGGCGCGGGCATGGGCTACTGCGACAACTGCATCATGGACCATTGCTCAATTAGTTGGAGTTCGGACGAAGGCACGAGTTCACGCGGCGCGAAGAACATTACTTTCCAACGAAACATCGTCGCCGAGGCGCTGCATCATGGTCCGCACTATCGCGCCAGCGACCGCACCAAGCTGGAAACGCACGCCTTTGCCGGTTCCATCAGCGGCAATATCGGCAGTTATCATCACAATTTGCTTGCGGACTGCACGGATCGGAACTGGAGTCTCGCCGGCGGCCTGACGCAGGGCGGCAAATACGCCGGCTATTTGGACATTCGCAACAATGTGGTTTACAACTGGACCGCGCGCACCACGGACGGCGGCGTGAAAGCCCTGAATTATGTGAACAATTATTACAAGCCGTATCAAAAAAGTCCGTTTGTGAAATGGCTGTTGAAGCTCGATCCGATCAATCCGGCGTGGGGCACGGAGAGCTATTACATGAACGGCAACGTGCTGGAAGGTTTAGTGGATGAGACGAACAACTGGAGCGCATTTGAGAATAGCCAGCCGAATGCGAAAGATCCCATCAGCGAAGCGGAAGTGCGCGCGGATCACGAATTGTATCTGTCATATGTGAAAACGCACACGGCGCGCGAGGCGTTCACGAACGTGCTGGCGAATGTCGGCGCCAATTTTCCGAGATTGGATGTGATTGATGCGCACATCATCAAGGACGCGCGCAACGGCACGGCGGAATACTCCGGCACCAAAGGTCCGACTTATGGCGACCGACCCAGTCCGAATTACCCCGGCATCATTGACGAGCCGACCGACGACAAATCCGCGCTCGGCTCGTCGAATTTTCCGTGGCCGGATTACAGGACTTACAACGTGCCGGTGGACACCGACCACGACGGCATTCCTGACGACTGGGAGAAGGCGCACGGCTTGAACCCAAATGATCCAAACGACGCCAATGCGGATTGCAACGGCGACGGTTACACGAATCTGGAAAAGTATCTCAACTCGCTGGTGGGCGAGTATTCGTTGTCCGCAACAAATTAACGCACATGAAAATCATATCCGGGGAAAAACTACTCGCGACAGCCATTTTGTTCGTGGCCGGGTCTTTGACCCAATCAAGTTTTGCGCGCGAATCGTGGCCGCAGACGCCCGAGGTGGAAAAGCAGCGGCAAGCTGAATGGAAACAACATGAACAGGAAGTCCTTGCCAGCATCCAACCAGCCCTGGCGGAATGGGCGAAGAAGGGAAAGCCTTTCCTTCCTTGGGCCGCAAAGCCCGATGACCTGCCGCAGGCCGGCGTTCCAGCGTTTCCCGGGGCGGAAGGGGGCGGCAAGTTCAGCTTCGGCGGCCGCGGCGGAAAGGTTTATGTCGTGACCAATTTGGACGACAGCGGGCCGGGCACGTTGCGCGAAGGGTGCGAGGCGGCAGGACCGCGCATCATCGTCTTCAATGTCGCCGGCATCATCCACCTCAACATGCCCATTTACATCGAAGCGCCGTATATCACCATCGCCGGTCAAACTGCGCCGGGAGACGGCGTCTGCATCGCCGGCGAAAGCGTCATGGACAATACGCACGACGTTGTCATCCGCTATGTGCGCTTCCGGCGCGGCAACGCCGGCATATTCGACCGGCAAAGCTGCCTCGCCGGGAGTCCGGTGGGCAATATCATCATTGACCATTGCTCGGCCAGTTGGGGCAATGACCAGACACTGGATACCTATCGTCACATGTATCAGCCGACGAACGACGGTCCCACCCTCAAACTTCCCTGCATCAACGACACGATCCAGTGGTGCATCATCACCGAGGCGTTGAATGTGAACAATCATGCGTTCGGCGGCGATTGGGGCGGACGGAACACGGGCTTTCATCACAATCTTTTTGCCTGCAATACCGGTCGCAATCCGAGCATTGCGATGACCTATGATTTTAATTTCGTCAACAACGTGTTGTTCAATTGGCGGCATCGTTCTGTGGACGGCGGCGATTCCAACAGCGTGTTCAACATCATCAACAACTATTACAAGCCCGGCCCGGCCACAATGACCAATGCCGTGCGCTACAGGGTTCTCGAACCGGCGCAAAGCTGGGCCAAAGCCGAGCAAGTAAGCCGTTGGGGCAAAGCTTATGTGGCCGGCAACATCGTTGAAGGCTGTCCGAAAGTGACGGCGGACAACTGGGACGGCGGCGTGCAATTCAACAAAGCTCCCGACCCCAACGCCAGCGGCGAAATCGCCAAGGGTTTAATTGACGACACCAATCTGCTTAATCAAATCATCTCGCAAGTCCGCGTGGTCAAGCCGTTCCCGATGGCGCCGGTGACAATGCAGACGGCGCAGGAGGCTTACGAATCAGTTTTGGCCGGAGCCGGCGCGACTTTGCCCAAACGTGATTCCGTGGACGAACGCGCCGTCCGCCAGACGAAAACCGGCATCACTTGGAGCATGGGCAAGGAGTTCACGCCGGAGCCGATGAAGGGGCTGCCAAAAAATGATATTGGCACGGCTGGCAACGGCATCATTACGGACATTTCGCAGGTCGGCGGCTATCCCGAATACGAAGGGGAACCGCTCAAGGATGTCGGCCCCGATGGCATTCCGCTTTGGTGGAAAATGAAATACAAGCTGGATGTGAATGAGGCTTCGCTTGCGCAAAAAGATTTGCGGGGCGATGGCTACACGGTCATCGAAAAATATCTCGACGGCCTTGATCCCACGAAGAAAATTGACTGGAGCCATCCCGAAAGCAATGAGAACACGTTGACCGCGAAAAATTTCAAGCCATGATTTTATCCCATTCGATGAATTTCCATTTTACAAATATGAAGCTATTATCTATTCGCATGCTGCTCGTTGCGGTTTTGGCGGGCGGCTCTTTTTCCATTGCCGCGCAGACAAATGACGTCGCGGTCGCGCCGGCGTTAAGCGCGTCGGACCGCGAGAAGGCGACGCTGGAAAAACACATCAAGCCGATCCTGGCGGCGTTGAACCTGAGCGACACAAACAAGGAGGCGAAAGTGCGGGAAATCCTCGTGCTGCACCTCAAGGAGTTGAGCGCATGGCACGTTCAAAATGACGCGGCGATCAAGGCGCTGTGGGCGGATTTCAACAAGGCGCGCGGCAAACAGGATCCGACGAACGCGGACGCGGCGCTGGCGAAGATTGACGCCATGTATGCGTCGTTCAAACCACAGCATGACAAATTCATTTCCGACCTGTCCTCGGCGTTGACGCCGGAACAGATTGAATCGGTCAAGGACGTTTTGACGGTGAACAAGGTGAAGGTGACCTACGATGTTTATCTTCAGATTTTTCCGAAACTGACGGATGAGCAGAAGGCGGTTGTGCTGAACGACCTCAAGGCCGCGCGCGAAGAAGCGATTGACTGTGAGTCAATGACGGAGAAATCTGCGTTCTTCAAAAAATACAAAATCAAGATCGAGGACGACTACCTCACCGCGCAGGGCTACGATCCGAAGCAGGCGCGCAAGGATTTTGCCGTGAAACAGAAAGCGGATGCCGCCGCCAAAAAGACGTCAAATGAACCGCCGGCTGACGACAAACCATGATGGCGCGGCCCTGTGGTTTTAATTGAGCAAATTTAATTGCCTGTCGAAGGCGTAGCTTTGGCCCGGCTTGGTGGGCAATTGAATTTCTTGTTTACCGCTGCGGACGAGACAGGGATTTCCAAGCTTGGAATGAACCTCGGCATGGGTCAGGACGCCATCTTTCCACGACAGGTCAACCACAAAGCCGCCGCGCGCACAAAGACCAGTCACGGATCCATTCTGCCAGACCTTCGGCAGCGCCGGCAGCAGATCCAAAATCCGCACGCTTCCTTTTTCGCCACCGGTGGCGACCTGCTGGCTTTGCAACAGCATTTCCGCGATGCCGGCGGTGGCGCCGAAATTGCCATCAATCTGAAACGGCCCGCAGAGGTCAAAAAGATTCGGCAGGGTTTTGCGTTGAAACAGGCCGTTCAACTGGCGGAAGGCAAAATCGCCATCGCCGACGCGCGCCCACAACCCCATGCGCCACGCATAGCTCCAGCCGGTGCTGCCGTCGCCGCGCCACTGGAGCAGGACCTTGGCGGCGGCAAAAACATTCGTGTCGGTGGGTGTGATATCGTTGCCGGGATACAACGCCCAGAGCGGCGACATGTGGCGATGGGGATTGTTTGTTTTATCAATATCCGTGAGCCATTCTTGGAGCTGGCCGTGATGGCCGATTTGATTGGGCGGCAACTGATTGCGGACGGCGGTCAGTTGCGCGGAGAATTCCTTGTCCGTGCCCAGTATGTTCGCGGCAGCGATGGTGTTGTTCATCACTGCGCGGATGAGTTGGTTGTCCATCGTCGGGCCGGTGGTGAGTTCGCCTTGTTCGGGTGAATAGGAGGGCGAGGTGACGAGCCAGCCGGTCTTCGCATCTTTGACCAGCGCATCCACAAAAAACAGCGCCGCCTGTTTCAAGTCGGGATACGAGCGGGCGAGAAATGTTTTGTCGCCGGTGAACAGGTAATGTTCCCACAGATGCTGGCAGAGCCACGCGCCGCCGGTGGGCCAGACGCCGTCAATGCCGTTGATGGGCGCGGAGCCGCGCCAGAGGTCGGTGTTGTGATGCGCCACCCAGCCGCGACAGCCGTATTGCTCACGCGCGGTGCGTCCTCCGCTGATGACGAGATCGTCAATCAGCCCGAACAGCGGCGTGTGACATTCGCTCAAGTTGCAAACCTCCACCGGCCAGTAGTTCATTTCGCAATTGATGTTCAAGGTCCATTTGCTTTCCCACGGCGGATTGAGGTCGTCGTTCCACAGGCCTTGAAGGTTCGCCGGCTGCCCGCCCGTTCGGCTGCTGGAAATCAGCAGATAGCGGCCATATTGAAAATACAGCGCCGCGAGCGCGGGATCATCGGCGAGGCCGGAAACTTTCACCTGGCTCAAACGTTCATCGGTTGGCAACGATTCGCGGTCGTTGTGGCCGAGGTCGAGCTTCACGCGCTGGAAAAGATTCTGGTAATCCGCCAGGTGCGCGGCCAGCACGGAGTTAAATCCGCGTTTGGAAACGCTTTTCAGATCGCTGGCGCAACGCCCGGCCGGATCAGCGCCGATGTCCTGAAAATTCTTGAAGCTCGTGGCCGCAACCAGAAACAGCGTGACCGCATCGGCGTTTTCCACCGTTATTGCATCACCACTGGTCGTGACGCGGCCGCCGGCATTGACGACCCGCACACGGGATTCAAAGCGCAGACCATCCGTTTCCACCTGGCCGTCCAGCGCCATTGTGTCCGCATTGAGCGCACGCGTTTCTGCATTGGCGTGCGGACTTGGCATCTGAAGCGTGAAGCTGATCTGCGCCGGTTTGTCCGCCGTGAAGCGCATCACCATCGCCTGGTCGGGATGACTGGCAAATGCCAATCGCTGGAAGGCCGTGCCGTTCGCGCGATAACTGACCTTGACGATGGCCGAATCCAAATCCAGTTCCCGGCGGTAATCCGTGAAATTGTCCGCGCCCGGGAAATGCAAATGCAAATCGCCGAAAGGCTGATAGGCCTTTTGCCGCGATGGAATGCCGAGAAAATTGCTTTTGGCGAGCCAGCCCGCTTCCTTGTTTTCTCCGGCGGCAAGCAGTGCGCGGATTTTGGGCAGTTGTTGCAGCGCGTTGGTATTCGCGTAATCGTGCGGATGGCCGGTCCACAGCGTGTCCTCATTGAACTGGATGCGCTCGTCGGCGACCCCGCCAAAAATCATCGCGCCGAGCCGGCCATTGCCGATGGGCAGGGCCTCCGTCCATTTCGCCGCCGGCTGCGCAAACCACAAAGAGTCCGGCTGAATGACCGGCGCATTGGTCTGCCCGTTCGCAAGAAGAGCCAGGGCCGTCGAGGCCAGCAGATTCAGAACCAGACAATGTTTCAGCATGGAAGGATTATCGCAGGCCGGCGGTTTGAGACAAGGCTTTCCCCCGCTGGTTGTCATTTATAACAAGTATATTAACAGTTTTCATATGGTGAATTAAGTCACTCCAAGCCTACCGTGTGTCCGAACATCTGTAGCGTTAAGAACCATCATGCAAGCAAACCAAGTCGTTCCGCAGTGCTGCCGGGCATGAAGAATATCCCGACGAATTCAAACCTGTGGAAAATTGATTGGAATAATCTGAAGAGCAATGTCAACACTTTGAGGTGAACCGCAACATGCCAACAAAGATGGCTTACGCTTGGGCGGTCGTGGCGCTGCTCTGGCCGGTGGTAATGCTGAATTATCTCGACCGGCAGATGGTCTCGACCATCCGCGCCTCGATTCGCGCGGACATTCCGAGCATCGCCAGCGACCAGGATTTCGGCACGCTCATGGCGGTCTTCATGTGGGTCTATGCGTTCTTGAGTCCGGTCGGCGGCTTCATCGCGGACAAGTTCAACCGCCGCTGGGCGGTCATCGGCAGCTTGTTCGTCTGGTCGGCGGTGACGTGGGCGACGGGCCATGCGCAGACTTATTCGCAGATGCTGACGTGCCGCGCGCTCATGGGCATCAGCGAGGCGTTTTACATTCCGGCGGCGCTGGCGCTCATCGCGGATTTTCACACGGGCGGCACTCGCGCACGCGCGGTGGGCGTTCACCAAAGCGGCATCTACGCCGGTCTCGCGCTTGGCGGCTTGGGCGGTTACATCGCGCAAACGAGTTCCTGGCGGAATTGTTTCACCTGGTTCGGCGCGGCGGGCGTGATTTACGCGTTGGTGCTGATGCTGGCCTTGCGTGATGCGCCAATAGAAAACGCCAGCACTCCCTTGAAAAATTCCGTGACCGTAGGTGAAACTTTTCGCGCGCTTTGGTCACAACCGGCGTTCTGGATTCTGGTCATCTATTTCACATTGCCCGCCATTGCCGGCTGGGTGACGAAAAACTGGCTGCCGACGTATCTTGCGGACACGTTCCAACTTAAAGAAGGCCCGGCGGGATTATCGGCGACAGGCTACATTCAAATCGCATCCTTCGCCGGGGTGCTGCTCGGTGGTGTGGTTGCCGATTGGTGGATGCGTCGCACAGTGCGAGGCCGGATTTTTACCAGCGCACTTGGCGTCATGCTGCTGGTGCCCGCACTGCTGGGCCTCGGCTATGCTTGGAGCCTTGGCGCGGCAATTGCGTTCATGATCTTGTTCGGTCTCGGCTGGGGATTTTTCGACTGCAACAACATGCCGATCCTCTGCCAGATTGCGCGGCCCGAGCACCGCGCCACCGGCTATGGTTTCATGAATCTCGTCAGCATCAGCACCGGGGCCGCCGCGACGGTGGCGCTGGGCTGGATGCGCGACCACGGCATCAAGTTTTCCATCGCATTTGCCGTGTCAGCGGCGGTAGCATTGTTGAGCGCGGCCCTGATTTTAATGGTTAAGCCGCGTGTGGAAAGTTTTGAACGACCTTGAAATGAAATTGCCTTTGACAGGAATTATTCCGCCGATGGTCACGCCCCTGCTTGGCCGTGACGAGCTCGACGTGGCCGGACTTGAAAAGCTGCTCGAACACATTTTGTCCGGCGGCGTGAGCGGACTGTTTATTCTCGGCACAACGGGCGAAGGGCCGAGCTTGAGTTACCAGCTACGGCGTGAACTCATCAAGCGCGTTTGCGATCAAGTCAAAAACCGCGTGCCGGTGCTGGTCGGCATCACCGACACGGCGTTTGTCGAGTCGGTCAATCTCGCGCGGCACGCGGCGGATTGCGGCACGGACGCGGTGGTTGCCGCGCCGCCCTATTACATGCCCGAAGGCCAGCCGGAATTGCAGGAGTGGCTTGACCATCTCATTCCCGAACTGCCGCTGCCGCTTTTTCTCTATAACATGCCGCCGCTGACCAAGGTTTCCTACGAACTCGAAACCGTCCGCCACGCGCTGGATCAGCCGCGCATCATCGGCCTCAAGGACAGCTCCGGCGATTTGAATTATTTCAAAGACGCCGCGGCGCTTTTGAAGCAGCGTCCCGACTGGTCGTTGCTTATCGGCCCGGAAGAGAAACTTTTAGAAGCGCTGCAACTCGGCGGCCACGGCGGCGTGAGCGGCGGCGCAAATTTATTTCCGAAAATTTACATGAAACTTTGCGAGGCGCATCGCGTCGGAAATTTCGCCCGCGCGCAGGAGCTGCAAAAACAAATCCAACACGCCGGCAAATCGCTCTATCGCATCGGCAAACATCCCTCCACCATCATCAAGGGCATCAAATGCACGCTCGCCTGCCTCGGTATCTGCGACGATTTCATGGCCGAGCCGTTCCACCGTTTTCGAGAGCCGGAACGCGGACTGGTCAAGGCGCGCTTGAAAGAAATTGAGGCTGAATTGTCGAAATTAAACCTGTGATTCACTCTACGAAATACACGAAATCTCTCGCTAGAACAGAGCATGTCAGCTCCTGCGTGCCGTCCTCTGGAAAACAACGGGCGGCGGACAGCGGACGGCCCACCCTGCCCCTGCTTATCGTGTGTCTCGTTTGTTTCGCGGTTCAATCATCCCGCGCCGCGGACTTCGCCGTTTTGAAACCGGCGGTGTTTTCAAACTACGTCGCCCATTTCAACTCGATGGAGGACGAAAACGTCACCAACTACATTTCCAATGCGCAGTCGTGGGCCTGGCTGCAAAAGGAGATTCCGTTCTTCGAGTGTCCCGACCGCGAGGTTGAGGAAATTTATTATTTCCGCTGGTGGTCATTCCGTAAACACCTGGAGCAGACGACCAACGGGTTTGTTTTCACGGAATTTCTTACCCGCGCCACGCCTGGCAGCAGCGCGCTCGGCCATCAAATCGCCGAAGGCCGCTGGTTGCACGACCAGCATTATCTCGATGACTACGTCCGCTACTGGCTGCGCGACCCGGCCAGCCGTCAGCAATTGCACAAATACAGCAACTGGCTGGAAGATGCACTCTGGCACCGCTACCTCGTCACCGGCGACAAAAGCTTTCTCGTCTCGCTGCTCGGCAATTTGACGAGCGACTACCGGCAGTGGGAACAGGAGCGGCTTTCAACGAACGGGCTGTTCTGGCAATACGACGTTCGCGACGCGATGGAGGAATCCATCAGCGGCTCGCGCACGAACAAAAATCTCCGCCCGACAATCAACAGCTATATGTTTGGCAACGCGCAGGCCATCGCGAAAATCGCGCGTCTCGCCGGCAACGAAACGCTGGCCGGGGAATTTGACGCCAAGGCCGCCCGGTTGAAAAAGTTCGTGCAGGAACAATTGTGGAATTCCGACGCCGGTTTTTTTGAAGTGCTGCGCGATGACGGAAGGTTTTCCGGAGCGCGCGAAGAAATTGGCTTCATCCCGTGGATGTTTGATTTGCCGGGTGATGAAAACAAATATGCGGCGGCTTGGACGCAATTGACCGACCCGCGCGGTTTTTCCGCGCCTTTCGGCATCACGACCGCCGAGCGGCGGCATCCGGAATTTCGCACCCACGGCTACGGTCATTGCGAATGGGACGGCGCGGTCTGGCCTTTTGCCACCTCGCAGACGCTTGACGCGCTCGCCAATTTGTTACGCGACTACAAATCATCCGCCGTCACCAAGGCGGATTATTTCGATGCCTTTCTGACTTACGTTCACAGCCAGCACGCCGACGGCAAACCCTACATCGGCGAGTATCTTGATGAGACGACCGGCCAGTGGATCAACGGCAAGGACGGGCGCAGCCGCTATTACAATCACTCGACGTTCGCGGATTTGCTCATCTCCGGCGTCGTCGGCCTGGTTCCGCGCTCGGATGAAATTGTGGAAGTTCATCCTTTGCTGCCGGATGAAACGTGGAAATGGTTCTGCCTCGACGGCGTGACGTATCACGGCCACGCGCTCACGATCATTTGGGACCAGGACGGAACGCGCTACGGCCGCGGCCCGGGCTTGATCGTGCTGGCCGACGGAAAAGAAATTGCGCGCGGCGAAAAACTCGCGAAGCTGACCGGGAAGCTGCCATGAAGTATTTTCTCTTCATTGTTCTGCTGGGAACCGCCCTGGCGCTGGATGCCGCGCCAAAAAAATTATCACCCATCATTTCTGCCGGCGCGGACGGACGCTTGGTTTATGACGCGGATGAACACGGCAACCGCGTTCCCGATTTTTCCACGTGCGGTTACGCGGGTGGCGACCGGCAAATCCCGGACGCGCCCGTTCGCGTTGTCGTATCGCCGGTTCAAGGCGATGAAACGGCGCGCATTCAAAAGGCGATTGATTATGTCGAGGGCCTGACACCGGACGCGAACGGTATTCGCGGCGCGGTTTTATTGCTGAAAGGCCGGCATGAGGTCTTTGGCGCGCTGCAAATCACCAATTCCGGCGTCGTCTTGCGCGGAACGGGCGCGGATGAGGGTGGAACAACTCTGGTCGCCGCCGGCATTGACCGCAGAACAATGATTCGCATCACCGGGCAAAATGATTTTTCAAGCAACTCAAATTCCAACTGGCAAATTGCGGACGATTATGTTCCGGTCGGCGCGACGAGCATTCGCTTGAAAGCCGCTGGAGGTTTGAAAATCGGCGACACAATCAATGTCGTCCGCCCAAGCACAGCGGCGTGGATTGATGCGCTCGGCATGACGGAATTTGGCGGCGGCCTCAACGACTGGCGGCTCGTTTGGAAACCCGGCAGCCGCGATCTGATCTGGGATCGCGTCATTCAGAAAATTGACGGCAACCTCGTCACGGTTGATGCGCCCGTCACAACGGCGGCGGAAACCAACTTCGGCGGCGGGCGAATCGAAAGGTATTCCTGGCCGGGACGAATTCACAATGTCGGCGTGGAGAACCTATGGCTTGAATCCGCTTTCGATGCGCAAAATCCGAAAGACGAAAACCATTCGTGGATGGCCATCACGATGGAAAATGCCGACGACGCCTGGGTGTGCCAGGTGACGTTTGAACATTTCGCCGGTTCGGCGGTGGCGATTTACGAAAGTTGCAAACGCGTGACGGTGGCGGATTGCCAGTCGCTCGCGCCGGTTTCGGAAGACGGCGGCTGGCGGCGGAACACTTTTTTCACAATGGGCCAACAGACGTTGTTTCTGCGTTGCCGGGCTGAAAACGGTCGCCATGATTTTTCCGCCGGCCATTGCGCCGCCGGGCCAAACGCGTTTGTGCAGTGCGAGGCGGATTTGCCAACGGCGGACAGCGGCGCGATTGAAAGCTGGGCCAGCGGCACGCTCTTTGACAACGTGCGGATTGACCGCGGCGGTTTGAGCCTGATGAATCGCGGCGGCGATGGCGAAGGCGCGGGGTGGTCGGCGGCGAATTCGGTTTTGTGGAACTGTGTTGCGGCAAAAATTTCCTGCGAGAATCCGCCGGGCGCCCAGAATTGGGCCTTTGGTTCATGGGGCGAATTTGCAGGCAATGGCGTCTGGCGCAGTTCCAATGAATCCGTCAAGCCGGACAGCCTGTTCGCCGCGCAACTCGCCGACCGATGCGGACATACCACTGCCAATCAGCTTTTATCCAACGCGAAATTTTCAACTGAAACGCAAAACGCAAAATCAGTTGATGATATTCCAAATCCACAGTCCGCAATCCGCAATCCGCAATTAACAATTTCCGTCACGAACGGCTGGCTGGTCTGCAATGGCAGGCTGCTCATTGGCGGCGTTAAACCGATCAATTGGTGGCGCGGCAATATGCTTCCAAGTGACGCGGACAATTATGGTGTGAACCTGACGCGGTTTGCGCCCGGACGAATTGGCGCGGGCTTCACGGACGATTTGGATGAGATCGCGAACAGCATGATTTCTAAAAATCAAGTCGCGCTCGATCATCATTACGGCCTCTGGTATGACCGCCGCCGCGAGGATCACGAGCGCGTGCGCCGCGTGACCGGCGACGTGTGGCCGCCGTTTTACGAGCAGCCGTTCGCGCGCAGCGGGCGGGACACGGCTTGTGACGGTTTGAGCAAATATGATCTGACGGAGTTCAATCCGTGGTATTGGTCGCGGCTGAAACAATTCGCCGACATTTGCGACGAACGCGGACTCGTGCTGTTCAATGAAAATTATTTTCAGCACAACATCCTCGAAGACGGCGCGCATTGGGTGGACTGTCCATGGCGCGCGGTGAACAACGTCAACGACACCGGATTTCGCGAGCCGCCGTTTGAAGTCGAGAAGCGAATTGTAATGGCGGATCAATTTTACGACGTGAATAATCCAGTCCGCCGCAAGCTGCACGAAACTTTCATCCGGCAAAATCTCGATAATTTCACGAACAACGCGAACGTCATCCAGTTCACCAGCGCCGAATTCACCGGGCCGCTGGCGTTCGAGCAATTCTGGCTGGACACCGTCGGCGAATGGGAAAATGAAACGAAAATTCATCCGCTTGTGGCACTGGTGGCGACGAAGGATGTGCAGGATTCGATTCTTGCCGACGCCAAGCGCGCAACGGTCGTGGGCGTGATTTGTTTCCGTTACTGGTGGCAGACGGACAAAGGATTGTTTGCTCCAAAGGGCGGACAAAATCTTTCGCCGCGCCAGTTTGAACGGCAATGGAAGGGCGGTTCGCCGAATGATGAAAACCTCGCGGCGATGACGGCGGAATATCGACAAAACTTTTCCGACAAGGCAATCATTGCGTCCGGCGAGGATGTGGACATGAGCCGGGGCGCGTGGGCGTTCGTTTGCGCCGGCGGCTCAATGCCGAATTTGCCCTCGACCACCGATGCAAAATTGCTCGCCGCCATTCCACACATGGAGCCGTGGGCGGAAGCGTCCGGGGAAGGCCGCCGGGCTTTGCGCGAACCGGGAAAACAGATTTTGGTTTATTCTGGCGGAGAGGCACCGGCGGGATTGGATTTGTCGGCCGAGTCCGGCGCGTTTCGGATCCAAGTTGTGGACGAGCTGACCGGCAACGTAAAGAAGCTTTCCAAAACCGTTCAAACCGGGGGAACGGTTGCGTTGCCGAAGGGTGTAGTCTGGCTGACGCATGAATGAGTTTATGGAGCGAATTAAAATCATCACATGGCTTTTGGTTTTTGCAGCGTCGCCATTGTTAGCGGCGGACACGGTCGAGCAATGGAGTGCTTTCGAAATTGCGCTGAACGGGCCGACAAATGGAAATCCGTATGTGGATGTAAAAATCTCGGCGCGCTTCACGCAAGGCGATTCGGCGGTTGAGGCAGGCGGTTTTTATGATGGCGACGGCATTTATCGTGTGCGCTTCATGCCGGAAACACAGGGCGAATGGCATTACGTCACCGAAAGCTCCAGCGCGGAACTCAATGGCAAGACCGGCGAATTTACCGTGACGAAATCCTCGCCGCACAATCACGGGCCGGTTCATGTGGCGAACACCTATCACTTCGCCTATGCCGACGGCACGCCTTACAAAGAACTCGGCACCACCTGCTACGTTTGGGAATGGCAACCGGAAGCTTTGCAGGAACAGACCCTGAAGACACTCGCAGTGTCGCCGTTCAATAAAATCCGTTTCTGCGTTTTTCCCAAGCGTTATCAGTGGAATACCAACGAGCCAATTCTGTATCCGTTCCCCGGCAATCCCGCGGCGACGAACTGGGATTTCACGCGGTTCAACCCAAAATATTTCCAACACCTCGAACAGCGCGTTTCGGATTTGCAAAAGCTTGGCATCGAGGCGGACATAATTCTGTTTCATCCATATGACGAAGGGCATTGGGGCTTCGACCGGATGCCGGCAGACGCGGACGACCGTTATTTGCGCTACGTCATCGCGCGGCTCGCGGCGTATCGCAACGTCTGGTGGTCGCTCGCCAACGAGTGGGATTTCATGAAGCAGAAAAAGGAATCGGACTTTGTCCGCTTCGGCGAAATCGTTGCGCATGACGACCCGTATCATCATCTGCTTTCGATCCATAACGGCTCGAAGATTTTCAACCACACGCTGCCGTGGATCACGCACGCCAGCATTCAGAACGGCGCGGCGGTTGAGGAACCGGGCCGCGCGGAACTTTATCGCGATGTCTATCGCAAACCGGTGGTTTATGACGAGGTGAAATACGAGGGCAACATCGAGAGCCGCTGGGGCCAGCTCTCCCCCGAGGAAATGGTTTTCCGTTTTTGGAACGCCACCGTCGCCGGCACCTATTGCGGCCACGGCGAAACTTACAAGAGCGACGACCAGATTCTCTGGTGGTCGAAGGGCGGCTTGCTCAAGGGCCAAAGCCCCGCGCGCCTCGCGTTTTTGAAGAAAGTTTTGGACGATGCGCCGCCGGAAGGCATCGAGCCGATTGACAAATGGCAAAATCCCGGCATTGGCGGCCAGCCCGGGAAATATTATCTGATTTATCTGGGCAAACAGACGCCGACGAACTGGGACTTTCAAATTCCGAAACCGCCGCTGGGAAAGCTGCAATCCGCCGACGGCATGAAATTCACCGTCGAGGTTCTCGACACTTGGAACATGACCGTGACGCCCGTGCCCGGCGTGTTCACGCTCAAGAAAAAGGACGGCTATTTTTACGGGGACAAGAATGGCCGCGCCGTCACGCTTCCCGGCAAGCCTTACATTGCGATCCGAATCAAGCGGGTAAGCGAGTAATGTGCTAACCTTGAAATGAAACTAAAAATCATACTCCTGCTTGTTTCTGCTGCAGTCATATTTGCGACTTGTCTGGAAAGCGCATCAATTATGATCACGTCCAATGCCTCGCCGCGTATCGAGTTTGGCGCGGAGAAGTTGGTCGAAGCTCTCAAGTCTGTCGGCGAAGATGCTGTCATTATCCAAACAGACAAAATTATTCCTGGTCCGCGCATTTGGTTGAATCAACCGCGCGATCCAAAAGCAGGTCAAGAGGGGTTTATTGTCGAAAGGAACGACAAAAATGGTTTGGCAATTCGGTATGCCGACGATTCTGGAGCGCTTTATGGCTCACTAGAGTTGGCGAACCGCATTCGTGGAAAGGGCAAATTACCTCTCATTTCTATTGCCGATTTTCACGATGCGCCAGCGATGAAACTGCGCGGCACGTGCATCGGGATGCAGAAGACGTTCATTCTGCCGGGCCGGCACGTTTATGAATATCCCTACACGCCGGAGTTGTTCCCGTGGTTTTACGACAAGAAGCTTTGGACGGAGTATCTGGATTTCCTTGCCGCAAACCGCATGAACACGCTGTATTTCTGGAGCGGCCACCCGTTTGCGTCGCTCGTGCGGCTGAAGGATTACCCCTACGCGGTCGAGGTGCCGGACGATGTGTTCCAAAAAAATCAGGAGCAATTCCGCTGGCTTGCACAGGAGTGCGACAAGCGCGGCATCTGGCTCGTGCAGATGTTTTACAACATCATCGTCTCGAAACCGTTCGCCGAGACGAATGGCATCGCCACGCAGCTTTCCGCGCCGACGCCGCTGACGGAGGATTACACGCGCAAATCCATCGCGGAATTTGTGAAGCAATATCCGAACGTCGGCCTGATGGTCTGCCTCGGCGAAGCGTTGCGCGAAACGCCGAATCAACTGGAGTGGTGCACGAACGTGATTTTGCCGGGAGTGCTCGACGGAATGCGCGCCGCGAATTTGAAGGAAGAACCGCCGGTCGTCATCCGCACGCACGCGATGGATGCGGATGCCATCATGCCTGCCGCCTATCAGGTTTATTCCAACCTGTTCACGGAGACGAAATACAACGGCGAATCGCTGACGACCTGGGAACCGCGCGGAAAAGACCAGGCCACGCATCTGGCGATGGCCAAACTCGGTGCGCATCTCGTCAACATCCACATCCTTTCCAACCTCGAACCGTTCCGCTACGGCGACACGGAATTCATCAAGAAGTGTGTGCAGGCCTCGCGCGACCGGTTGGGTGCGACCGGCATGCATCTATATCCGCTGTCGTATTGGAATTGGCCGTATTCGCCGGACATCGCCGAACCGCAGGAATTGCAATGGGACCGGGACTGGATTTGGTTCGAGGCGTGGGCGCGTTATTCGTGGAATCCCGACGTGAATACCAACGAAGACCATGCGTATTGGATTTCGCGACTGGCGGATTTCTACGGCAACACGAACGCGGCGGAAAAAATCTTCGAGGCCTACAACAACGCCGGCGAAATCGCGCCACGGTTGATCCGCCGGTTTGGCATCACGGAAGGCAACCGGCAGACGCTGTCGCTGGGCATGACGCTGGACCAATTGGTGAACCCGAACAAATACGGCGCGATTGAAGATTTGTGGCTCTCGCAGGCGCCGCCCGGCGAGCGGCTGGATGAATTTGCGCGCAAGGAATGGAACCGTCAGCCGCATGAGGGCGAGACGCCGGAGACGATCATCGCCGACGTCTTGGCGGAATCGAGCAATGCCGTTGCGGCGGCGGATTCGGCTGATTCGCTGGTCACAAAAAACCGCGAGGAGTTCGAGCGGTTGCGCAATGACACGCGTTGCATCCAGGCGATGGCGGAAAATTATTCAGCCAAGGCGCGCGCGGCGGAGTTGGTTCTGCGCTACAATTACAGCCACGATATTGCGGACATGGAACACGCCGCACAGTTTCTCGCTGAAAGTTTTGCCGCTTACCAGCGGCTGGATGAGCTGACGGCGAAGACGTATCGCTACGCGAACTCGATGCAGACGTCGCAAAGAAAAATCCCCGTGAGCGGTGGCAGCGGCGGCAAACCCGCGAACTATCTCTGGTCGCAGCTCGCGCCGGTTTATGAAAAGGAACTGGCGGATTTTCAGGCGAAGGTGGCGGCATTGAAGCTGAATACGAATGCCGTCGCGCCGGCAGTGGACGAATCGAAAATCCAGCCGTGGCCGGCGGCCAGTTTCAAATTAATTTCGACAAACGCGGAGACTTACAAAATCGAGGCGGGCGCAAAGGTGTTCACGGATCGCAGCGGATATGCCATTCAACACGTCGCGCGGCAACTGGACGGCCTGACCGGCATCCGTTTCTCGCACAGTGCGGCCAAGGATGGTCTGCCGCCGGTTGAATTTGAGGCGGGCGAGCCGGTCTATGTCCTGGTCGGCTATTTCGACAGCAGAGACAAGGCGTGGTTGCAGGTGCCGAAGCTGGAATTCGCGGCGCAA
>Ga0224534_1000381_pt1 | contig 28979 bp, 15 predicted proteins | sample 714E12024metaG_FD_172012 | JGI IMG/M metagenome (GOLD analysis project Ga0224534, IMG submission 172012) | Peat soil microbial communities from Stordalen Mire, Sweden - 717 E1 20-24 | ecosystem: Environmental > Terrestrial > Soil > Wetlands > Peat | place: Sweden: Norrbotten County, Stordalen... | reverse complement strand
GTTTGTTGACCCGGCCATCCTGACCGCCTCCGTCCACAAAACCAATGCCTGCATCAGTTGCCACGCAGACGTGACCGCAAAGCATCCCGATGACAACCGACCCGTGGCGGCGATTAATTGCGCGCGCTGTCATGAGCAGCAGGGCGAAAGTTACGGTGCCAGCGTTCATGGCCTGGCGCGCAAGACGGGCCATGAAAACGCCGCCACATGCGTGGATTGCCATGGTTCGCATGATATTCTGCCGCCGACATCGCCGGCATCGCCGCTCCACTTCGTGCATCAGGCCCAGACGTGCGGCCGGTGCCACACGCAGGAGGCGCTCGACGTGGTGGCCAGCGTTCACGGCAAGGCCATGGCCACCGGCAAACGCGACGCGCCCACCTGCACCGACTGCCATTCAGAGCACAAAATCGAGGCATTGAAGAACGATTCGGCACTGGCAATTTCCGAGGTTTGCAGCCGCTGCCACGCCTCGGTCTATCTGGACGACAAGTATAACCTTCCAGCCGACCGTGTGAAAACCTACCTGGAAAGCTATCACGGTCTGGCGGCGCAAAACAGCTCGGTCGTCGTCGCCCACTGCGCCAGTTGCCACGGCTATCACAAAATCCTGCAGTCCTCCGACCCCGATTCCATGATCAACACGAACAATCTGGTGGCCACCTGCGGCCGGTGTCATCCGGGCGCGAACACGATGTTCGTGAGCGGGAAGATTCACGAGGACATTTCCGTCACCGGCAACGCCCGCGACCTGGGCGGGCGGATCAGCCGCTGGGTGCGGCGGATTTATTTGGCGCTGATTGTTGTCGTCGTAGGCGCGATGTTCGTCCATAACGCGCTGTTGTTTCACAAGAAAGTCGCGGCGCATCTGCGCGCCAGCGGGCGGCCCGTGCTGCGCATGAGCCTTTCGCACCGCTGGCAGCACGCTTTGCTCGCGTTGAGTTTCATCACGCTGGCCGTGACCGGATTCGCGCTGAAATTTCCAGATTCGGGGCTGGCGGCAATGCTCGGTTCCAGCGAACCGGTGCGCCGCTGGATCCACCGCATCGCCGGCATTGTGCTGCTGCTGACCGGGCTTTTTCACCTGATACATATTTTGATGACCAAGGAAGGCCGGCGGCTGGTCAAAGATTTGTTTCCGGTGAAAAAAGACCTCGCCGACCTGCGGTGCGCCGTCCGTTATCTGGCCGGCTGGAGCGACGAGAAACCAAAAATCGGGCGGTTCGGTTACGCCGAGAAAATGGAATACTGGGCCGTGCTCTGGGGCACGATCATCATGGGCGCAACCGGCCTGATGGTCTGGTTCAAGCTGGATGTGACGCGCTTCCTGCCGCGCTGGGCCGTGGACGTGGCGCTGACCATTCATTATTACGAAGCCGTGCTCGCCTGCCTGGCGATAGTCGTGTGGCACTTCTACCACGTCATCTTTGATCCGGATGTTTATCCGCTGAACACAGCGTGTTGGAACGGCCGCGTATCCGAGGAATGGCAGAAACACGAGCATCCCCTCGACACGCCGGACAATGGGAAGCAGCCGGTGGCCAAAGAGAAACCGTCGAACGAAGAAAAAGACGGAAAGATGTAGCGTCCGGCTAGTGTCCGGAAACTTTTAGCCCGAACTCCGGAGTAAAAAAACGTGAAACCAAAGCCGGGCCGCAGGCGCGCGCCGTTGGCGCCCCACGATTCAACTTCGAAAATTCGGGTTCAAGCATGATCCAGTTCCCGCGCTGCTTCAACCGGTTGCCTGGGCGGGTTTCAGGAGAACAACACCAGCCAACACCAGCCGGCATCCATCCACTTATGGCTGCGGTTCTGGCCGGGCATCAGTTTGCGCTGTGGCGCCTGAAATGCCCGCGTCCGGACACAGACCGATGACTGCGCCCGGCTCGATCAGGAAGGCCCATTTTTCGGGCGAAAGACGCGGACAAGATTCAGAAACCATTGCGCCGGTTGTGCGCAGAACGACCGGGCCGAGAAGACCCGATGGCAACAACGGATCGTTTGGATGACAGGGATTGTCGGTGGTCCAGGTCAGGCGCTTTTCGACCGGCAGGCCGGCGTCGGCGATGAGGCGGTTGACCCAGAGGTTCACGACGCGAACTTCCAGCGAATTCCGGCCCGGCTTCAATGCGCCGGTAACATCACATGCGCGGGGTTCTTTCCAGACAACGCCGGGGTTGAGGCCGTTCAGCTTGAAATGGCCCGCTCAACCCGCGCCCACCCCGACCAGTTGAACCTCAACTGCGGGTTTTTGGTTGAAACCAACGTGTGCCGCGCGGCTCCGGCTCATTTATCGCAGAATTATTGAAATTTTCCCGCAAAACTTGAAACAATAATCGCATGAACTCTGGCAGAAACCATATTGATACTTTGTTGAGTTTTTGACGCGGGCTTTCATCATGTGCCACTTTGAAGATAATATTTACCTTGCATGTCAAGCATGACGGCAGCCGGCCCGGGAAACCGGAGCACAAATTCCAATTATCTTTGCAGAAAATCAAGTTGTTTAACGGACGGAATGTGGTAAAGTAATTACAGCCTGTAACCAGTGAACCAAAATAAAATATGACTTCTTCAACGGAGCGGCGTGCGTCTTTGGATGACTTGCGCCTCCCAAATGCAATTCGCCCTGACCGGAATCCCGCCAGGCAGCGCGGCTTCACGTTGATTGAACTGTTGGTGGTGATTGCCATCATCGCCATTCTGGCGGCGCTGCTGCTGCCCGTGCTGGCGGCCACCAAGGAGAAGGCATGGCGGGCTTCGTGTGCGAGCAACCTGCGCCAGATTGGCCTGGCCACAATCGTGTATGCCAATGACAATGATGATTCCCTGCCTCAAATCAGTTGGCATAATGGCCCTAACGATCCTGCTGCTGCAACTGGAAATCCATGGCAGACGTATGAAGTGTGTCGCATGCAAGGTGTCGGGACCAGCGGAGGCAACACAATCGTAGAGGGGCCTTATGGGCTTGGCCTTCTTTTCTTTTGCAAGGACGTTCAGAACCCGAAAGTTTTCTACTGTCCCAGCCTCTTGACTGGAGAATACAGTTACGGCACATACACAGCGGATGGCTGGCCCTGGCCTTCGATTCCACCCGGCTACCCCTATCCCAACCCTTATGTTCGCTCCTCCTACGATTTTTATCCACAATCGAGGACGACCATCGCCCTCGAGGACGACGATTTAAGCATAACCGTAACCCTGCCAATCGTGAAGGAGCAATCAACGACTTTTCACAGTCCCAATCCCGGCGATCCGGCTCAATCCCCGGCGAGTTACCCCGTGCCGATGAAGACCACCGCCGCCGCCATGAACAAAAGTGTGTCCACCGATATGGCGCAAACCATCCAGACTTTGAACCACAAGACCGGCGGTCAGCCCTATGGCGTGAATGTCCTCTTTGGCGATGGCCATGTGTATTTTGTCGTTGTGGGTGGAAATAACACGCCTGGCTCTCTTCAGCCATTCGACCCGAACCTATGGGGCGGCACAGGTCCAGGCGAGAATCCAATGAATTTCCGAATCATCATGAATGCTTTCCAGCCTTGATATCGCCTTTGTGATTTCAAAACCAGCGACTGAACAATCCTTGTAACCTTAACCATCAAATCAACATGAAAAGAATCATCAACTCCCAAGTTCTGTTTGCGCTTCTCTTGATCGCCGCTGCCCCGCTCGCAGCGACGGCGCAAGTAACAACTTATTTTACTGATAATTTCAGCTACGGCAGCACGACCAACGGCCCAAGCATCCGCGGTGGCGACCCCACCACGTCATTTACCAGCTATGATATCGCTGCGTCCAAGAACACCATTCCCGGCACCAATGGCTGCACAATAACTCCGAATGACTTTCATTTGGCTTTGCTTGCAGCCACGGCGTCCGGCTTTTTGGAAGCCCAGGCATTGTTCGTCACGAACTCGCTCGGCGGCACCAACGCGATAGCCCTCGCCGAGCCGGGTGATTACATTGACGTTGTCGTTGTATTTACCAATACGGCCGGTCTTTTGATTGTCCCCACCTCGACAATATGGCTTGGTTTATACAATTCCGGTGGCAACGCCCCCGTGGCAGGCGCCCTTGCCCAATCCGGTTTGACCACCGCATCAGGCTCCCCCTATGCCACGGGCAATTGCCAGAATTGGCTGGGTTACGTCGCTCAAATGGAAAATGGCGGCTCTGCTTCCAGAATCACCACCCGACCGATGCAAAACGGGTCGGGAACAACTTCCGCAAATCAGGAATTGTGTGCCAACAACGTCGGCGGCGGCGCTTTCGTTAATCCGACAGCCACTGTGATTGAAACCGCCCCGAATACTCCGACTTTCACTTTCACCGCCGGGGGAACCTACACCATGCGATTAATATTTACCGTCACTGGCCCGAATGTCATGACCGTCAGCAACTATCTCTACAGCGGCGCCGGCACCAACAGTGCGCCGATCTTCTCGCAGGGGAGCACCAATGTTTCCGGAACGAACTTTTTGACCAGCGCCTTCGACGGCCTGGCCATCGGGGCCTTGAACAAGGCTTCCAGCTATGATCCCGTGATGGACATTTCGTCCATCTCCATTACCGGCACGAACACCGTCATCTCTGGTCCGCCAACCATCACGTTACAACCCGTCCCGGTCACCGTTGCGACCAACGGCGCCTGCGACTTTTTAGTTAACGCCGTCGGCTTCAATGTGACCTATCAATGGAAACGGAATGGCACCAACCTTATTGATGGCGGCGACATTTCAGGCTCCACCAGCAGCATGCTCGTCGTTTCCCCAGCGGGAACGAATGACGTGTTGTCAAGCACGAATGGTTATTATGTCACGGTTTCCGGCTCGGGCGGTTTCAGCACGAATTCAGTGACCAACTCACTGGCCTTGGTGCCGGCAACCAATCTATTCTGGAAAGCCAGCAGCGGAGGCGCTTGGGATTTGAACAACACCGTCAATTGGCAGGACACCAACGGCAACCCGCAAGTATTCAATTACGGCGACGCCGTCACTTTCGGCAATGTCGGGAGTTCGGGCGGTGGGACGGTCACATTGTCGGGCCAATTTCTTGGCGCTGCTTCAGTCACGGTGAGTAACACACTCGGCATTTCTTATATTTTCGCAGGCAGCGGCAGCTTCGCCGGTCCGGGCAATTTGATTTACAGTGGGACCAAGAACCTGGAGATAGACAACGCCAACACCTACAGTGGCGGCACCATCATCAGCAATGCCACCGCCAAGCTTATCCTCAAAAATTACAATGGTCTGGGCAGCGGCCCGGTGACTCTGGCCATGGCGGGCGGCCAGATGCGCGTCGAGACCGGCGGTAGCGCATCGTCGGGCATCAATGGCGATATCGTTGTCAACGATGATTTCACCACCCTGTTTGACACGGCCGGAGACTTTGCCGGAGTCTTTCTTGGCAATCTTTCCGGCACCGCCGGCAAGACCCTGACGTTGCTTCCGAATTCGGTGTGGTATTATGGCCAGACTGTCACCAACAGCCGGGTTCGGGTTTATGGCGACAACACGATATACAACGGGAACTTGGCGCTCGATCCTGGCGATTCATCCGCGTCGCCAGGTAATCCTTTGCTCATCTTCGCTCCTTACAGCGGGAGCGGCAGCCAGACCTACAACGGCGTGATTTCCGGCACTGGCGCCTTCATGCAAAAATCCAAAAACGTCACCTACCTCAATGGCGCCAATATTTATTCCGGCGGCACGTTCCTTGTCATCGGCGTCGCCCCCCTCGCTTTGGGTAGTGATTCAGACAGCACTCCCACTTACGGCCCGATTGGCACCGGCCCATTGCTCCTGGTTCCCGACTCCAACACCAGCGTGACCGGCAGTGGACAGTTATTTGCTTATGGCGGATCCCGCACAATCGCAAATCCCATCCAATATCCCAGCGGAACCAATAATGTGACATTGGTCATCGGTGGCACGAACAACCTGACGTTTACAGGCGCTTTCACCCTCTATGCCAATGACCTCTCATACACAAACACCATTACCAATCGAATCGTCCAAGTAACCAACACCGGTGTGAGCACCATTTCCGGCGTGATTGACGATGGTTACAATGACAACGACAATGGCCGTGGGCCCGGAACCGGGACTAACTACGGATTCATCTTGATCGGCAACGGCACCAATGTTACCGGCCCATTGGTTCTGACCGCTACTGAGACCTATACGGGTCCGACGACCGTTACCAACGGCGGCAATCTTCAGGTCAATGGCCAGCTTGACCCGGCGAGTGCTGTCACAGTGGCCACGAATGCGACCCTCTCGGGCACGGGCATCATCAGCGGCACGGTTGCCGTCAATGCCGGCGGTGCGCTCGCTCCAGGAGCAGCCTCCATCGGCGGCACGCTCAACCTCAACAACGGCCTGACCCTGTCGGGGAATGTCAATGTCAGGGTTAACCGTTCCGGGTATGTCAGCGACCGAGCGAATGTGACCGGAACGCTCACCAACACCGGCACCGGCTCCGTAATCGTGACAAACCTCGGTTCTACGCTCCAAGTGGGCGACTCCTTCACCCTGTTCAACAAACCGCTGACCAACGGCGCCGCGCTGACCGTCATCGGCGGTGGCGTGGCATGGACCAACAAACTGGCGGTCAACGGCAGCATCGTGGTGGTGTCGCCGCCGGATGTCGGAGTGCAAGGGGCTGTGCAGTCGAGCGTGGCCCTGGGGTTAAATTTCACCAATACGCTCACGGTCACCAATGCCGGTCCCGGCCCCGCCTACGGAATCATTGTGACGGATGCTTTACCGGCCAACGTGACCTTTGTGAGCGCCAGCAGTGGCGGCACCACCAATGCCAATGCACGCCAGGTCGTCTGGAACATCTCTTCCTTGCCTGCCAACACTGTATCCAACCTCACGTTGGGCATGAACGCCGCGACCGGCGGTTATGCGACAAATATCGTGAGCGTGGTCAGTTCAGCGGTTGACTCGAACTTGGCGAACAACACGGCGACTAATATCACGCTCGTCACCACTGTAATTATCCCGACGGTTTCGCCGAAAATCAAGAGTTTCAGTCTGGTGAACGGGAACGTGGTAATTAGCGGGACGAACGGCGTGACGGGTGGCACGTATTACCTGCTGGACAGCACGAATATGACGAAACCGTTGAGCCAGTGGGTGTCTGTGGCGACCAACATAGTGAGCACCAATGGCGCCAGCGGCGCGTTCACGTTCACCGGCACCAACGCGGTAAGCCCAAATGCCACGAATCAGTTCTACATCTTGAGCAACACGAACAACCATTGACGTTGCATCTGGATTGAATCACGCAAGGGCCGGAACGGATGGCGTTTCGGCCCTTGCGTTTTTTAAGCGAAAATTTTCCGTCGGTTAAAATGAACCGGCGGGAGCAACCGGGCGGACTGGATGAGTTGCGCCACGCGTAAATGGAGCGCTCAAAATTCAAACTAAAATGCAAAAAGTCAGGTTGTCGAAATTCGGTGAAAGAGATAGGATTTTTGACTGTCAGCCAGAACCACACAACAAGAGTCTATATTTATGAAAACATTGCCCTTACTTGGCGTTATTTCAATGCTCGCCGTTCCGCTGGTGACGCAGGCGCAAACGACCGTCTTCAACGACACCTTCATCTCCGGTTCGTTAAGCACGCTGAACGGAGCCAGCACTCCGGGTGGAACGCCATCGGCATCCACCACCAGTTACGATGTTGCTTCAACCAAGACGGGGAGTTGCGCGATTACCGCAGGTTCCCCTGGTTTTCTCCGGGAGAAGCTTAGCAGCGGAACCACGGCGGGTTATGTTGAGTTGCAGGCGTTGTTCGCCAGCACGCCGGTTCAACTGGTCAATGTGGGCGACAGCATCAATCTGACCATTGTATTTACAAACAGCGCCGGCACTTTGCTGGCGGGTGGAGCCAAATCGGTGATTGATGTGGGCTTGTATAATTCAGGCGGCAGTGCGCCTTTGGCCGGCTTGCTTAACACTGGTGGCTTTAGCACCAACACAACGTATGCCACCGGAGGCTGCACAAATTGGCAGGGATATGCCGCGTCGATTAACTACAGCGGGCAAGCATGCACAATCTATACCCGCCCGGTGCAGAGCGGAACGAACGGCGGAAATCAGGATCTCGTTTTCAGCGGGGCGGGCACCGGACTATTTAATAAACCAACTGGGACACAAATCGGAAGTTCGGTAACATCGGCTGTGACGCTGACCACCGGAGCCAAATACACTTTAAGTTATACGATTTTGCTTTCAGCTCCGAATACCGTATCCATAACCAACAATCTTTACGACGCGAACGGCAATTTGCTTTCCAATCAGGGCGGCACAACCGGCGCGGCAAATACCTACACCAATTATGCCAACAAATATGACGGGCTTGCCATCGGCGTTGCCAACAGTGGCACCAGCCTTAACCCGACCATGGACATAAGTCGGATTACGATTACAACAAACTATTACTTTTCACCAACAATTACCGGTCTCAACAATCAAACGGTCATCGCCGGCACCAGCCCGACGTTAAGCCCGACGGTCACGGGTAATCCCCCGCCAGGGCTTCAATGGTATGTGAGCACGGATGGCGGGGTGACTTCCAACAGCCTTTCTTACGCGACCGGCTCCTCGCTCACGCTGACCAACGTGCAATACAGCCAGAACAACTACATCTACACGCTGGTTGCCGCCAATACCATGGGCACAAATGCCACCAGCATGACGCTCTCGGTCATTGTCACGCCGAGCATCACCGGTTTGAGCGACCAAGCCGCCAACGTCGGCGACACCGTGACCATTAGCCCCGCTGTTTCGGGCATTCCGGCGCCGGCGCTGCAATGGCTGACCAACGGAGTGCCCGTGACTGACGGAACCGATGCCAATGGGTCAATCATCGCCGGCAGCACCACCGGCACGTTGTATGTCACCAACGCACAGGTCGCCGACAGCGGCCTGTATTCGCTCGTCGCCAGCAACAGCGCCGGTATTGTCACCAACTCCATGCATTTGACGGTGGCCCCGGGCAGTCAGGCGCCGGTCATTACCGGCCCGACCAATATCACCGTCATTCAGGGCAATAATGGAACGTTCAACGCTTCAGCCACGGGCGTGCCGGTTCCCACCTTGCAATGGCTTGATCAGACGCAGACGCCCATCCTTGGAGCCACAAACAACACCTTGACGTTGACGGATGTGCAATATTCGCAGAACGGTTATTCGTATTTCTTTGTGGCCAGTAATGCGGCCGGCACCGCCACCAACAGCGCAACCTTAACGGTCATTGTTCCGCCCGCCATCACTTCACAACCGGCGAACCTCGTGGTCACAAATACTCAATCTGCCTCATTCACGGTTGTCGCGACAGGCGTGCCCGCCTTGGCTTATCAATGGAACAAGAATGGCGTTCCCATTTCTCCCGCTGTCAACAATACGTCCACCAACGCGACCTTCGCCATCGCCAGCGCCGCGCCGAGCGACATGGCTACCTATTCCTGCACGATTACTAATCAGGCCGGCACGACCAACACCGCGAGTGTGACACTGACCGTCAACTCGACCATGTCCGCCGTCGCGTTTGCGCCAACCAACGGCCAGACTGGCGTCTGTTATGACACGCCGCTTTATGTCACATTCAGCCAGACGCCGACAGTGCAGCACAGCGGCACGATCAAGATTTTCAATGTGACCAACAGTTCAACGCCGGTGGATACGATCGACTTGAGCTTGTCCCTGACCGCCAATGCCACCTATGCCGTGAACATCCAGCCGTATAACATTGGCGGCTCCGTTTACACCAACTTCCCGGTAATCATCACCGGCACGACAGCGGTGATCTATCCTCATCACGGATTAATCAAGTCCAACCAGACCTATTACGTCACCATGGATGACGGGACCTTTGCCGACAGCGTCGGCGCTTACTTTGCCGGCATCAGCTCGTCCAACGTCTGGCAGTTCACCACCAAGGTCGCCGGCCCGCTCAACCCGACTAATCTGATCGTGGCGGCGGATGGCAGCGGTGATTTTCTGACGGTGCAGGGCGCGGTGGATTCAGTGCCGGCGAACAACACGACGCCTACCGTGATCAACATCCTCAACGGCTTCTACCGGGAAGCCGTTGACGTGCTGTCAAAAAACAACCTGGATTTCCGCGGCCAAAGCCGTTCGGGCACGTTCATCGGATATCCGAATAACAACTGGGTCAACGGCAACGGCGCGCCGTGGCGCTCGATGTTCATTGTCAACGGCAACGATTGCACTTTTGAAAACCTGACCATCACCAACACGACGCCGTCCGGCGGTTCGCAGGCGGAAGCCATGGACGTCGAAGGCACCCGCGTTACCTTCTACAACATGGAACTGGACAGCTATCAGGATACGTTCCTGGTTCATTCCGCCAGCAAGATGGTTTATTTTCAGGATTGCCTGATCCAGGGCCAGACGGATTTCAACTGGGGCTACGGCACGGTTTATTACACCAATTGCACGATCAACTGTCTGCTCTCCGGCGGGCATGTGACGCAACCGCGTTCAACGGCTGGCACCAACGGTTTCGGTTTCATCAACTGCCGTATCACCCAGGGATACGCCGGTTCCGCGACTTTCGATCTGGGCCGCACGATCAACACGCCGACATCGCCGTCGGAAGTCCTCTATTACAACTGCCTCATGGCTGATGTCGTCACCGGTTACTACAGTGATGCCGGCACGAACATGGCCGATTACAATTGCAGTAACCTCACCGCCACTGCATATAAGACACTGGCGTATTCGACGCATTCGCCCAGCAACGATCCCTTTGTCATCGCCATCCAAAGCGCCGCCACCTGGCTCTACGGCTGGCAGCCGCAGGTCGCGCCGAACATCCTCACCAACCCCGTGAGCCAGTCCATCAGCGGCGGCGGCACGGCAACGTTCACCAATTCCGCCACCGGCATTGGTTCGCCAACCTATCAATGGCTCAAGAATGGCAACCCAATTGCCGGCCAGACCAATTCGTCGCTCACCATTAGCAACGCCAGCGCGAATGACGCCGCGTCGTATTCCGTCATCGTCTCAAACAGCGCCGGCGTCGTGACCAGCAGCAGTGCCAGCCTGACCGTCGGCAACACCGCGCCGTCGCTCACGCCCGTTTCCGACCAGACCGTCAACGTCGGCGTCAATGTGAGCGTTACCAACGTCGCGACCGATCCCGATGTTCCGGCGCAGACGCTCACGTTCACACTGCTCACCGGCCCGTCCGGCGCTTCAGTTGATTCTGGCGGCGGTATCTTCACCTGGCGTCCGACCGTCAGCGACGCTGGCACCAGCAATCCAATTCAAGTCGTCGTCACCGACAACGGCACGCCGAACTTGAGCGCCACGAACAGCTTCTTCGTCATCGTCAATCCGCTCACGCAGCCGAACGCAAGTTCGTCCGCCTATTCCGGCGGACAGTTCACCGTGACCGTCAGCGGTCAGAGCGGACCGGATTACGCCGTGCAGGTTTCCACCAATCTCGCCAGCGGCGGTTGGGCGACCATTTTCAGCACCAATTCGCCAGCCATGCCGTTCACGTTCACCGACCCGAATGCGGGCACTCAATCCATCCAGTTCTACCGGATTGTCACCGGCCCGCCGCTGCCGTGAGTTGATTGGCGAAAAGTTGAATGACAAATTCGCGGCGGGTTCGCAGCCCGCCGTGAGTTTTTGCCGAAACAGAATTTGATGTTTCGCCCGGTTGAACGCCAAATCAAAATTATGAATCCAATGATCAAACTCTCGTCGGTGGCGGTGAAACAAGGCATGCCGTTCAGCGCCGAAAACGCGGACGTTGAAGGCTTGGTCAAACCGGGAGAATGAAAACAACATCCGGCGTCAAACTTCTGGCTGGGTTCACCGCATCGCTGCTGGTTGGCATCAGTTCGCTTCGTGCCGCGGATGCCGCGCCGGCGCACAAAATCAAGATTGTCCTGGTTGGCGATTCGACGGTTCAGGACAGTTCCGGCTGGGGGCTTGGCTTCAAACAGTTTCTCGACACCAACAAGGCCGAGCTGATCAACACCGCGCGCGGCGGGCGCAGTTCCATGAGCTTCATGCGCGAAGGCCGCTGGACGAACGCGCTCGCGCTCAAGGGCGATTACTATTTGATCCAGTTCGGCCACAACAACGAACCGGGCCACCCGGGACGCGCCACGGACATGCCGACATTCATCGCCAACATGACGCAATATGTGGATGACGCCCTGGCCATCGGCGCAAAGCCGGTTCTCGTCACACCGCTCACGCGCCGGCAATGGGACAGGGAGAATCCGGGTAAAATCAAATCCAGCCTCGCACCCTACGCCGACGAAGTCAGAAAAATCGCCGCGGCGAAAAATGTTGCGCTGGTTGATTTGCAGGCGCGCAGCATCGAATTGTGCGAAAATCTTGGCCGCGAAAAATGTTACGAGTTCAGTCCGGTCAAAATCGTTGACGGAACGAACACATTTGACGGCACTCATCTCAAACCCAACGGCAGCGTGATGTTCGCGCGGCTGGTCGTGGACGAGCTTCGCAAAAGCTCGCCCGAACTCGCGTCCGTGTTGCGCGAGGAACCAATGGACGCGAATCCCTGTTTTTACGGCGCCGTCATTTACGAAGACGGTTCGGGCACGCAGACGAATTTGCAGGACGCCATCAACGCCGCGCCCGACAACGACACAAATACTTTTTCGATCCTGATCAATCCCGGCACTTATCAGGGGCAGATCGTTGTGCCAAAAACGAAGAAACACATCAAATTTGTCGGCGAAGATGCGGACAAAACGATTTTGACTTACCCGTTCAACGTCAACGAGCCGCCCCCGGGCGAAACGTATCCATTCAATCCCGGCGTGGTGATTGCCGGCGACGATTTTTCCGCCGAGAATATCACGATGCAGAACACTTCCGGCGATCACGGGCAGGCGCTGGCGCTGCGCGTGGACGGCGACCGCGAAACATTCAACAATTGCCGGATTCTTGGCTGGCAGGACACGTTGATGGTCAACAACGGCCGGGATTATTTTACAAATTGTTGCATTGCCGGGCGGGTGGACTTTATTTACGGGTCGGCGACGGTGGTTTTTGACCGTTGCGAAATTCACAGCCGGAACGGCGGCCATGTCACTGCCGCCAGCACGCCAAAGGACAAGCCATTCGGTTTTGTTTTTGTGAATTGCAATTTCACCGGCGATCCACAGCCGTGGATCAGTCCTGAAGGAATTCCCGCCAACACGAACAGTCCGCCCAAGGCCGATCTCGGCCGTCCGTGGCGTCCTTATGCGAGTGTCACCTGCCTGAATTGCGAGATGGGCGACCACATCAAACCTGAAGGCTGGAACAACTGGCGCAATCCCACGAATGAGCTGACCGCGCGCTATGCCGAATATAACAGCACCGGCCCCGGCGCGAATCCTGACAAGCGCGTCAAGTGGACAAGGCAGTTGACGAAAGCGGAGGCGGAGAACGTGACGATTGAATCCGTCCTGGGCGGAAGCGATGGATGGAACCCCGTTACGCAACTGCCTTAGATTTTTCAATCACACGCGGGTTTTGAGGAAAGTGACAGAAGGCAACCCGGACTGCGCTAGTTTGGCGCCTCAATTCCAAATTTGCGCACAGCGTGAGTCTCTAATCCGGTCGGTGAGGAGTGATTGCGACTTGTGCGTTGGTGCAGGACAGCTTGTTCACGCCGTCGGGTGTGGTGATTTTGGAATCCACCAGCCGGACGTTTTGCGCGTAGTAAATGCCGAGCGGCTTGTCGGCGGTTATGTTGACCCGCTGCAACAGCACGTTGGTGACGGCCATTTCCGGCAGGCCCCAGATCAAGCCCGCGCGGTGTCCAGCCTCGACCGTGGCGGTGATATTACTGAAGGTGATGTCGCGATAAGCCGGCGTGCGGGTGGCCACGGCTTCGCCCGGATAACCCGCGGCGATGTCAGGCGTCAGGTTGTTCAAATTGCGATATTCGCGATTCGTGGCCATGTAAGAACCGTAAATCAAAATGGGGCAACCGACATTGGTCATGCGGAGATTCAAATAGGATAAATTATGCACGAAGCCGCCGCGGTCGCGGTCGGATTTGATGCGGATGCCGCACTCGGTATTGCTGAATGTGCAGTTGATGACGGTGATGTTTGACACTCCTCCGGCGGTATGGCTGCCTATCGAAACGCCGTGCCCGTAGCCATAGGTGCAGTTGGTGATGAGCACATCCGAAGTCCCGCCGCCGCAGGTAAAGTTGTCATCGCCCACGCTGACGTCGCAGTCCTGGATTAAAATGTCTCTTCCGCTGACGTCGCACGCGTCAGTGTTGTGACCGGGATTGACCGGATCAGTCGAAGGGTTCGCCCGGATGGTGACACCGCGAACGGTGACGTTGAATGATTTGCCGCCGATGGCGATATGAAACATCGGAGAATTCGTCAACGTGACCTGCTCGATCAAAACGCGGTCGCACGATGACAGGGCAATCATGCGTGGACGACTTGCGTCCGGCACTCGCGCATACGGCCACCAGGGAATGCCCTGACCGTCAATCATGCCCGAACCGCTGATGGCAACATCGTGCAGACCCGCGCCGCTGATGAAATTCTCCGGGTCAACCGTGCCGCCGGGGTATTTGTCCAGCGGCAACATCCGCAAAACCGCCCCGCGCTCAACGCGCAGATTGATTCCGCTCGCCAGCCGCACCGGGCCGCTCAAGTAGCTCCCTGCCGGCACTTCGACGATTCCGCCACCTGCGGCGCTGGCGGCGTTGATGGCGGCTTGAATGGCGGCGGTGTTCGTCGCCACGCCGTCGCCAATCGCGCCGTAATTCGTGATGTTGTAAATTCCGCCCGGAATCACCGGCAACGCCGGAGCACCGGAGAACGATTGAGCCCTGACTGTGCGCATGGCTGATGAGGTGAATATCACCAGACAAGACAGGGATGCGATGAACAAATTTCTGGAAATTTTCATACAAAATCACCTGAATTGAAAATACTCAACATCCACATGGCCTGCTGGCACGTTCAGGCCCCGTTTCAGGCTATACAATCCCAATTTGGCGCCGATCCAGGCGCCCTTTCGCGCCTGAAACGATTGCGAAATGGAGGTGAAATCTCCGCGTTCTGCGAAGCCAAAAGTGCATCTGCCGCCATCATGGATTTCCACGCGCAATTTGACGGCGTTGGATTTTGTTTCAGACAGGATTTCCTGTTTGTCGTCGGTGCGCAGGAAAATGTGGTTTTTCCCTCCGTCATGCTGGATACCGAGCGCGGCATGCGATTCCCCCACCACGACCAGTCCCGCTTCTTCGCCGCTTTGTCTGGGTGTTAATTCCAAGGCTGTCTCCGCGGAGAAGCTCCGCGCTGGAAACTTCTGAAGCAGCAGGTTTGGCTGTTGATTGAGCGATGCCGCCGCCGGTTGCGGGAACAATCGCAGCCATCCCGGCCGGGCGGCAAGCGAATGCCAGTCCTCACGGTGATTCGCATTCCATTGCCATTGCAGACCGAGTCTCCCGTTCCCAAATTCATCGCTCGTTTGAGGCGCGCAAGCCTTCTGTGCCGGCAGAACCAGTGGTTTTGAGTGGCATTTCACCGGCACGCAATTTTTGCCCGCGAGCGGCCAGCCGTCCTGCCAGACGACCGGTTGCAGATGGACGATGCGGCCGTAAACGCCTGCATCCTGAAAATGCAGAAACCACCAGTCGCCGTTCGGGGTGTCCACCAAGCCGCCTTGATGCGGTCCGTTGATGCCGGTTTCGCCTTGCGCAAGAATGGTCTTGTCTTCGTAAGGTCCGAAAATGTTGCGCGACCGCAGCGCGACCTGCCAGCCGGTCTCTATTCCGCCGGCGGGCGCAAGTATGTAATACCAGCCATCCTTCTTCAGAAATTTCGGGCCTTCGAGCGTCGGGTGCTTTTCGGGATCGTGAAAAACAATTTGGCCTTCGCCCAGCAGCTTCGAGCCATCGGGAGCCATCGGGCGAACGCGCAACATGTGCTTGATGCCGGAACGCGATTTTGCGTAGGCATGGACCAGATAGGCCTTGCCGTCATCGTCCCACAGCGGACAGGGATCAATCAGTCCTTTGCCATTCTGCAGGAGATGAGGTTCCGACCATCTGCCGGCGGGATGATCCGCGGTGACGACATAAATACCTTCATCCGGCGTGGGATAAAATATCCAGTATTTGCCCGCAAAAAACCGGATGGCCGGCGCCCAGACGCCGCAACCGGGCTGGACTTTGTCGTAGCGCGGGTGTGGCAGGTTCTTCAACGCATGTCCGATGATCGTCCAGTTCACCAGATCCTTCGAATGGAGTATCGGCAGGCCGGGCGTGCAGTTGAAGCTAGAAGCAGTCAGATAAAAATCATCGCCGACGCGGACCACATCCGGGTCGGAATAATCCGCGTAAAAAATCGGATTGCAATACGTCCCGTCACCCCGGTCGGGCAGCCACGGATAAGCGTAGCTCAACGCATCGCTGGCAGACTTAATGTCAGCAGCCTTTTCAGGATTAAGAGTCGCGGCTTGCATGTTGATATCATTTGATCTCGACGGGTTTAATGCGCGGCACGCCGATGTGGAACATCGTCCATGCCACGAGATACGCGCTGCCGCAAACCAGCATGATGGATTTGTAAGTGCCTTCGCCCTGCAGCACATGGCCGACGAGATAGAAAAAGCCCATGGACAAAAACGATGCCAGCATGCCGCCAAAACCAACCACCGACGCCACGGCGCGTTTCGGGAAAATGTCCGACACGACGGTATACATCGTGGCCGACCAGCCCTGGTGCGCCGCGCCGGCCAGCCCGAAAAAGGCCGCCGCCAGCCACGGACTGCTGACATACGGTGTCAAAATCACCGGCAGCGTGCATAGCGCGCAGATAAACGAAGCGGTTTTCCGCGCCCGGTTTAACGGCCACCCGCGTTTTAGAAACCACGCGCTCAAGCTGCCGCCGCCGATGCTGCCCAGCGCCGCCGCCGTGGCGACGAACGCCAGCGGCAATCCGAAATGTTTCAGGTCAAGGTGAAATTGCTTGTTGAAAAAGTCCGGCAGCCAGAAGCCGTAAAACCACCAGACCGGCCCGAGGATGCACGTGCTGAAATACGCCCACGCCTCGCGATAGCGCAGCAGCTTGAGCCATGGCAATTTTTCCCCCGCCGTAGGCGCAACCCCTTCGTGAATGTGCGCCAGTTCGGCGGTGCTCACGCGCCTGGATTTTTCCGGCGCGTCATAAAATTTCAGCCAGAACATCAGCCAGACCAGATCCACGCAACCAAGCATGATGAACGCCGCCTGCCAGCCGCCAAAAGCGCCGACAATGAGCGGCACGAGCAGCGGCGCGAAAATCGCGCCCATGTTCGAGCCGGTGTTAAATATGCCGGTGGCCACCGAACGTTCCCTTGGCGGGAACCATTCGGCCACGACGCGGATCGCCGCCGGAAAATTTCCCGATTCGCCCAAGCCCAGCGCAAGCCGGGCGCCGCAGAATCCGCCGACCGTCCGGCACAGCGCATGCGACATCGCCGACAAACTCCAGAACAAAACAGAAAGCGCATAGGCGCTTTTGGTGCCGATCCAATTCATGAACGAACCGAAGCCGGCCTGCCCAATGGCGTAGGCGAACTGGAAGAAAATTGCCATGCGGGCGTAGTCCGTCTCCGACCAGCCGAACGTCCGCGACAAATCCGGCTTGAGCAGGCCAAGGACCTGCCGGTCCATGTAATTGACCGTGCAGGCGAAGAACAGCAGCGCGCAGATCAACCAACGATACCTGCCGATGCGGTTCATTTCAGTAAATCCAGCTTGGAATTTTTCACGCGGACGGTCTGCATCGCCTCGCCGGTTTTGTTTTTCACGCGGACGTTTTCAAACGCAATGTTTTCCGCGTCCGTCACGGAAACGCCCTTCTGCGACGTGATGGAAACATGGTTTAGAAAAATGTCGCGGATGGGCATTTCCGGCAATCCCTGCAGGACGATGGCGGACGCGGCGCCTCGGCAAATCACGTTGTCAATGTGGATGTCTCGAAATTGCGGCGTCTCCTCGGTCACGGGCGGGATATTGGTTTCCGCATTTCCGGCGGTTTCTTCCAGCGGCGATTTGCCGCCGTAATATAGGTTGAAATTGATGGCATCGCCGGTGATGTCCGTCATCCGCACATTGGAAACGTAAATTTTCTCCACCACGCCGCCGCGGCCGCGGGTGCTTTTGAAGCGCAGGCCGACATCCGTGCCAATGAACGTGCAGTTGTTCACATGGACATTTCGAACACCGCCGGACATTTCGCTGCCGATGGTAAAGCCGCCGTGCGCGTGATAGACCGTGCAGCCTTCGATCAGCACATTCTCCGTCGGCACGCCAATGCGCCGGCCAGCGGCGTCCTTGCCGGATTTGAGGCAGATCCCGTCGTCGCCGGCGTCGAACGTTGAGTCGCGAATGACGGTGCGCCGGCAGGATTCCAGGTCAAGCGCGTCGCTGTTTTGCGCAGCGGGGGAATTGCGGACCTGGACGTTGACGATGGAAACATCCTCGCACAACGCGGGATTCAGCGTCCAGTTCGGCGGATTCTGAAACGTCACGCCCTCCAGCAAAACTTTTTTGCAACCGATGAGCCGCACCATTTTCGGCCGCAAAAATTGGTGCGCCGGTTCGTAATCCGCCGGATTGACCGAGCCGCTTTTCCGCAATTGCTCCACGAACTTCTCGCCGTTCATGGCGTCGCGGCTGGGCCACCAGGTGTCGCCTTTTTCATTGAGCACACCGCCGGATTTGACGAGCGCCTTCCAGTCGCCGTCGTTCAATTTGCTTTTTTTGAGCGGCCGCCAGTCGTCGCCGCCGCCGTCAATGATGCCATCACCGGTGATGGCGACGTTCTCCAGGTTCTCGCCCGAAATCGGCGAAGTGGAATCCACTTCCATTTCGCCTTTCATGTCAATCACGGTGAGCGGATACAATTTGAAATCGCCGGAAAATTTCAGCAATGCGCCGCGTTCCAAATGCAGATTGAGGCTGCTGTGAAGTTTGACCGGGCCGGTAAGCCAGATTCCCGGAGGCACGACCAGTTTGCCGCCGCCTTTTTCCGACAGCGCCGCAATGGCCCTGGCAAATGCCGCGGTGCAATCCGTCGCGCCGTCGCCGACCGCGCCGAAATTCGTGATGCTCAATTCCCGGCTTGGAAATTTCGGGACTGCAATGTGTTTCAAGATTTCCGAGGCCTGGAGCCGGGCATCCGCCGTCATCGTTGGGCTTGCGCCGCCCGCCGGTCTGCCATTTGCAAATTGTGCGTTCCAGCAGATGGCAAGAAGCAAAACGGCCATTGTGGGGCCTTTGCGGCGGTTTTGAAGTGGAAATTTCATGCGGCTCGGAGTTTAGCATTCTGCCGCGGCGCTTAAATCAATAGTTTCTGCAAAAAATATTGGGAATTATGCGCGCCGGGTGGGTTTCAGCGATTTGCCATCGCACCTGAAAGGTTGAAAATGGCCGGGTAGTTGGTATTCTTTTGCATCATGCCAAAACACCACAAGCGAATTCTGCTGGCCATGGGTTGGTATGACCATCGTTTGCACCAGGGCATTGCCAAATACGCACAGGAACAGGGCTGGCACCTGTGCGCGGACGTGACCAAGGAAAAGGTGATCCCGTGGGGCTGGGAGGGCGACGGGATTCTGGCGTGGCTGGGAGCGGGCGATGATCTGGCTGATTTTGTGGTGCAGTCAAAAAAGCCGACGGTGGATTTCAGTTTTCGCCGGCCGCATTTGTCCTTTCCACGCGTGCTCACCGATCATGCCGGTGCGTCGCGCCTGGCGGCGGAGCATTTTCTCGTCCGCGGCATGAGGCACTTCATGTTTTACAGCGCGGTGGATAACTGGTCTTTCGAGGAAGTGGGTCGGGCATTCGTCCAGGAAGTGAAGCAGGCTGGTTACGATTGCACCTGGATTCGCTGGCATCATTCTCCGGAATTCACGACTGGACACTTGCAGTGGAAACACCAGCGTCGCTGGCTGGCCGCCCAATTAAGACACGCGCTCAAGCCGCTCGCTTTCTTTACCGCCAACGATGACTACGCGCTGGAGGTGCTGGAAACCTGTGAAAGCGTGGGGCTGGCCGTCCCCGAACAGGTGAGCATCATCGGAATGGACAATTCGATTCTGGCGGTGGATGCCATGCGCACGCCCATTTCGAGCGTGGATCGAAATCTGGAAATGGTGGGTTATCAGGGGGCCGGATTGCTGGACCGCTTGATGCATGGCAAACCGGCGCCCACAAAGCCGATTCGCATTCCGCCCGCGGGATTGATCACCCGCAAAAGCAGTGATTTACTGGCCGTGAACCATCCCGGCGTCGCCCGCAGCCTGCGATTCCTGCTGAAACACTTTCAGGAGCCCATCGGCGTGGAGGATTTGGTTGGCGTGGCCGCCATGTCGCGGCGAGGTTTTCATCAGGCTTTTCTCGAACACATCGGACGCCCGCCGGGACATGAATTGCAGCGCGTTCGCATCGAACATGCCAAAAAACTGCTGATCCAGTCGGGCCAGAAAATGAGAACCGTCGGCGAAGAATGTGGCTATCAGCATACCAACAGCTTTTGGTTTGCCTTCAAACAGGCAACCGGCATGTCCCCTGAACAATACCGGAAGAAAAACACGATCTTCACTTTGTCCAAGGAAAAACCGGGCGCCTTGAAAAATGCGGATGCGGACATGCCGGCGGCAAAGCTGAAATAGATCGCTGCCAGCCTTGTCAATCCGGCGGCTTCGATGGCGCAGTGCATAATTTTCAATGTTAAATGCAATCCGCATGGATTGACAAAGCCCTGCAACCATCGGAGAATTCATCATTAAAATATAGAAAACTCATGGCAGTCACACATTTCCCCCGCAGCGGTCAAACTTTGTCGTGCATTTCCGCCGAAACCGGCCGTTTTTTTCAGCACTCCGGCCCGCGCTGCCGGCTGGTCGCAATTTTTTTGGCGGTGTTCATGGCACTGGCAGGCCGCGCCGCAACGATATTGGACGACACTTTTGCCGACGGCACGCGCAACAACCAGAATCTGCCAACCGACGCGGCATGGTATGTTTCGAGCAGTTCATCGTGGACGACGGCGGCTGGCTCGATGTCCGTGGCGATGGGCAGCTCCGCCATTATGGGGGTGAGTTACTTCGGGGCAAATTCAACCAACCCGGTCTCGCTCGCCGTGGGCGACACGCTCACGGCCACCATCAAATTTACGTTCAGCGGCGTGGCGGCGGGCAACACCTCCGGCGGCTTCAGGATCGGCTTGTTTGATTTCGCTGATTCGACCCTTTCGCCAAAGTGGGCAACCGCCGACCTGTCGAGCAATAACGGCCAGGGCAACGGTGTTCAGGGTTATGCGTTGTTTCAAAGCATGGGAACAACGTTCAACAACACTTCGCCGATGGACATCCGCAAGCGGACGACAACCAGTGACTCCGCATTGCTTGGCACCAGCGGCGATTACACATCGCTCGGCAGCGGACCGGGAAACACGAACGGGTTTGGCGGCTTCGTCGCCGGCACGCAATACATCCTGCAACTTTCCGTGCTGCGTTCCAATTCCACCACGCTCGTCATCACGGCCACCTGGCAGAACACGACAATCGGGGCAAGCAATATGACCTGGTCCGTCACCGACACCGGCGCGACGGGTTTTAATTTTGACGGCATTGGATTTCGGCCTTCTGCGGCGTCCTCGACGGCCTCAACCATCACCTTCAACGAAGTGAAAGTGGATTACACCAGCGCGGGCGCACCGCCGTCCGTCAGCTTTTCATCCTCGGATGTTTCCGCGTATGTCGGGCAAAGCGCGAATTTCAGCGTCGTGTCCGACGGGAGCGCGCCGTTGAGTTATCAGTGGTATTTCAACACCAACACGCCGCTGCTTGACGCGACAAATTCCACGCTCACGCTGACCAACCTGCAAACCACCAATTCCGGCGCTTACTTTGCCATCGTCACAAATTCCTTCGGCTCGGACACGAGCGACGTGGCGCAACTGACCGTGACCGTGCCGGTCGCGCCGACGATTCTCACCGGCCCGCAAAGCCTGACCGTGCTGCCCGGCGCAAGCGCGACATTCAACGTGACGGCTGACGGTTCGACCCCGTTCAGCTATCAATGGTATTTCAACACCAACACGCCGATTGCCGGAGCCAACAACCCGACGCTGACGATCAACAATGTTCAGTCAACGAACGCCGGCACTTATTCGGTGGTCGTCAACAATCTCGCCGGCTCGGCCACAAGTTCCAATGCCGTGCTGACCATCAACAACAATCCCGTCGCGCCAGCGTTTGTGACCCAGCCTGCCTCGGTTGTCGCACTCACCGGCGGCAATGCCGGCTTCAGCGCCGCGGCGTCCGGCACCGCGCCGGTTTATTACCAATGGCTGAAAAACGGTTCGCCGATTTCTGGCGCGACGGCGGCCACGCTGAATTTGACCGGCGTGCAAAATTCCGACGCGGGCACTTACTCGCTCATCGCGTCGAACAGCGTCGGCACGGCAATCAGCAGCAACGCGACTTTGACCGTCACCACCGCCATAGCCCTGCCGAACACGGCTTATAATTTGACGGGTTTCGGCAACGGCACGACCGGCGGCGGCGTGATTGCCGAAACTGATCCCGCCTATCGCAAGGTAACGAACGCACTCGATCTGGCGAACGCACTCGTTTCAGCCTATAAAACCGCGGGTTCGGTGAAGGTCATCGAAATCACGACGAATCTTGACATCGGATGGAATGAAATCGGCAGCGCGGTGCAAAACCTGGCTTCAACACCATTCCGCTCGCACAACCCGCCGCTGCTGCATCCCCGCCTGCTTGTGACCGGCGTGAGTTTGATTGATATCAAGCCGCGCAGCGGGTTGACGATCTTTTCCGCGAACGGCGCGACGATCCGCCACGCAACGTTCAACATCAAAAGCGCGGCGAACATCATCGTGCGCAATTTGAAGTTTGATGAGATGTGGGAATGGGACGAGGCCACCAAGGGGCAATACGACAAGAACGACTGGGATTTCATTGACCTCGGCAACGGTGGCTCGGCAAGCAACATCTGGGTGGATCATTGCACTTTTACCAAAACCTACGACGGCATCCTCGACACCAAGGCCGGCTGTTCGGCCATCACGATTTCCTGGTGCAAATACACCGGTGATGACGGAGCGACGAACTCCAACAGTTTTGTGTGGCAGCAGATCAATTCGCTCGAATCGAACAAGACGAGTTACGCGTTCTACAATTTTCTACGCAACAACGGATTCAGCACGACGGACATTGTGACCATCATTCAAGGCCACGACAAAACGCATCTGGCGGGACAGAACGACCTCGACCCGAAGAACGCAACCATCTCGATGACGTTTCATCACCTGTGGCTGAACAACGTCTGGGACCGCTGCGTGCCGCGCCTGCGCGCCGGCAACGTGCATGATTACAACCTCTATGCGGACGACACCCTGGCATACGCGGCCAAGAATCTGCGCAACACGCGTGCGGCGGCCATGAGCACGGCCAACCAAAACACGCTGAACAACACCTACGATTTCGATCCGCCCCTCAACGGCGCCATCTCCACCGAAAGCGGCGCGCTGCTCGTGGAAAAATCGGCTTACATTGACAGCCTGACACCGCTGCGCAACAACCAGACTGATCCGTCAAATCCGGAATACACCGGAAAAATTCTCGCGCTGGACACGATTTACGAGTTGAACGGCGCGTTCTTTCGCGGCAACAGCACCGACCCCGGCGGCACGAACACGCTCGGCCCGGTGCAGGCGCCGGTGATTCCGTTCTCGTGGAATCTGCCCGGCAATCAACTGCCTTACTCCTACACGATGGATGATCCGAGCCAGTTGCAGGGCATCGTTGCCGCCGGCGCGGGCGCGGGCGCGGTGACATGGAACAAGACCAACTGGCTGCTGACGACTTACGCGCCCACCGCGCCGGTCATACTCGCGCAGCCGCAAGACCAGTCAGCCGCTCCGAGCAACAGCATCAGCTTCACCGTCGTTGTGTCCGGCAGCGCCCCGCTGGCTTACCAGTGGTATTTTAACACCAACTCACCGATCGCGAACGCCACCAATTCCACGCTCGCCTTGAATAATTTGCAGGCAACCAACGCCGGCGTTTACTTCGTGGTCGTGACCAATACGGCCGGTTCGGTCGCCAGCACCAATGCGCTGCTCACGGTGTCCTCGGGCTTCTATTCCCATCCGCAGTTGTCGGGACTCGTTTTCACCAATGGAATTTTCAGCCTGACCATCGCCGGCGATTCCGGACCTGACTACATCGTGCAGGTGTCCACGAACCTGACTTCCTGGGACAACCTTTTCACCAACCACGCCCCCACCCCGCCCTTCAACTGGAGCGATGCCAGCGCCAGCAACTTCAACCAGCGGTTTTATCGCGTGCTGCTCGGACCGTAGGCGTTGACGAATGAAATTCGCTCTTGAAACCAAACAGAATCTGAAAGCCGTGGCAGCGCTCAATCAAATTGGCCGTGACCGGTTTTTATGGGCGTTGACGATTGCGTTACTGCTTGTGGCGACGGGCGCATCTGCCATCGTCCCGTGGACGAACAACATCAACACCAACAACATCATTGTCGTCACCAACGCGGCCTACGGCGCGAAATTCGACAACTCGACCGACAACGCCCTCGCCATTTCCAACGCCATCGTCGCGGCGGCGCGGGGCGGAAACACGAACGGCTTGTTCGGCGGCACGGTGGAAATTCCGCCGGGGACGAATGTGTATTTGTGCGGGCCAATTGCGATGCTCAACAACGTCAATCTGCAAATTGACGCGGGCGCGATTTTACGGATGCTGCCGTTCGGACGGTATCCCGTCACCTGGTTCACCAACGGCAACAATGTGTATTTCACGGCGAACAATTTTATTTCCGGCAGCAGCCTGACGAACATCGAAATCAGCGGTTCAGGTGCGATTGACGGGCAGGGTTTGCCGTGGTGGCCTTGGGCAAACACCAACAACGCCGTCCGGCCGATCATGATCCGGCTGTCGGGCTGCAACCGCGAGTTGATTCAAAATGTGACGCTTTCCAATTCCCCGATGTTTCACATTTCCATCAGCGGCAGCGCCGCCAACACGACTGTTCAGGGCGTCACCGTTCTGGCGCCTTCGTCTTCGGCCAATCCGCCATCGCACAACACGGATGCGTGCGATGTGGCCGGAACAAACATACTGGTGCAAAATTGCAATATCAGCACGGGCGATGATGATTTCACCTGCGGCGGCGGCACACACGATGTCTTGCTCACGAACAATGTTTACGGCAATGGCCACGGCATTTCCATCGGGAGCTATACTTCCCCGGGCGTGTCAAATATTACCGTCATCAACTGCACGATAAACGGTGCGGACAACGGCATCCGCATCAAATCGGACAACGACCGCGGCGGACTTGTCCAGAACATTTGCTATTACAATATCGGCATCACGAACGTGCATTTCCCGATACAGATTTACGGCTACTACAACGAAGTCGGCACGCCCAGCAGCATCTCGCCGTATTACGCCTCGACGCAGGCGGTCGCGGCTGTGACCAGCACGACGCCGATTTATCGCAACATCACTTTCAGCAACATCACCGCCACTTCCGTCAGCGGCTATCCCGTGGGCATCATCTGGGCGCGCACGGAAATGCCCGCGACCAACATCGTCTTCAACAAAATCAATGTGACCGGCAACCGGAATTTCTGCCTCTACAACGTGAGCGGCGCGCGGTTCATTGATTCCCAAATCACCGTGTCCGCCACCAGCAACACTTTCGCGCTCTTTCACGCGCAGATCATCATCACCAACAGTTCGCCGGCGGCCAGTCTGGTCACTTTCGACGGCCTGACCACCAACGGTTACGGCAACAGCTTCGCCTTTTACAACACGCAGGCATGGCTGAAAAACACGAATGTTTTTGACGACGGGCCGCTCACCATCGGCGGCAGCAAGCTGACGGTCAGCAACAATCTGACCTTGTTCCCCACGACGATCTTTAATTACCTCCTGGGCACCAATGCCGCGACCGTTTCCGTGATCAGCAATCTGACACTCGGCGGAACCCTCAACATCACCAACGGCGGCGGCTTCACCAACGGCACCTACAAGCTGCTGACGTATGCGGGCAATCTCAAGGGCGGTTTGCCCGCGCTCGGCAAACCGGCGACTTTAAGCTACCTTTGCAGCTTCGACACCAACACGCCCGGCCAGGTCAACCTGCTGGTGCAGACGCCGCCGTCACCGGTCTTCACCGCCGGCTTCCTGTCCACCAACGGGAGCTTCAGCTTCAATGCCACCAACGGTCCGCCCAGCAACACGGTCTATGTGCTGGCAACGACCACCCTCGCGCTGCCACCGGCCCAGTGGACACCGGTGGCCACCAACCAATTTGACGGGAGCGGCCAACTGCTCTTTACCAACACCTCCGGCCACGTGGCTCCACAGACGTTTTATCTTTTGAAATTGCCTTAACAAGGCAAGCAACGATCATGGGCAGCAGATTGTTCTTATGAAAAATACATTCGTTTTATTGTGGCGGGCGGCGGCGAAAGCTGTCTTATGCCTGCCGTCTGCCGCGCTATTCATCGCGGGCGAACCGCTGGCTGCGCAAACCAATCTGGTGGTCGCGCCGGACGGCAGCGGCCAGTTCAAAACGGTGCAGGATGCCATCATGGCCGTGCCTTCGGGCAGCAACAACAATCCCGTCGTCATCCGCATCAAGCCGGGCACTTACAAGGAACTCATTTACATCCAGCGCGAAAAAAGGTTTTTCAAACTCACCGGTGAAAATCCGACGAACACCATTCTCACTTTCAATCTTTACGCCGGCATCACGAACATTGATGGCAAACCCATCGGCACGTTCAAAACGCCTTCGACGACGATTGACGCGGACGATTTCACGGCGGAGAACCTCACGTTCGAAAATTCCGCCGGGCCGGTCGGCCAGGCGCTCGCCATCCGCGTGGACGGCGACCGCGCGGCGTTTCACAACTGCCGGTTTCTCGGCTGGCAGGACACGATCCTGCTCAATCGCGGACGGCAGTATTTTGAGGATTGCTACGTCTGCGGCCACGTGGATTTCATCTTCGGCGCGGCGACGGCCTGGTTTGAAAAATGCCGCATCAATTGTCTCGGTAGCGGCTGCGTCACCGCCGCCTCGACGCCGGTGGACCAGCCGTTCGGCTTTGTTTTCGCGAATTGCAAAATCACCGGCGACCAGCCGGATGTGAAAACCTTTCTGGGACGGCCATGGCGGATTTACGCCAGCACAATTTATTTGAACTGCGAAATGTCCGGGGTCGTCCGGCCGGAAGGCTGGAACGACTGGAAAAAGCCGGAGACGCACCAAACGGCGCGTTACGCCGAGTTCAACAGCACCGGCGCAGGCGCGAGTCCGACCAACCGACCAAGCTGGACGAAACAATTGACTGAATCCGAATCCAGCGCTATCACGGTGGAAAAGGTTCTGGGCGGCGTGGACCGATGGAACCCCAAAGGTCAATTCTGACAGCACTCTGGAAACAGAAGCCTGGGCTGATCGAGACGGCGGTGATTTTCGGATTTTTACATCCGGAATTCGGATTTCGAGCTTCGGATTTGAAATCCTTGAACTTCCGCCTCGTTGCGGGCCCAAACTCGCGGCGTTCAACCCCAACCGCTTGAAATATAGTGCATAATTTTCAATGGCGTTTGCAGAAAATCAAGGCATAAACAAAGTGACAAGTTGGTGTCAAATCTGCTAGATTCAAGCTGATCGTTGAAATGCTGTTCCCTGAATAAACAACAAAGACTCATTTTATGAAGAGTTCAAATTCAATCGCGCTCGCGCTCGTGACCCTGTGTGGTATGGCATTAACCGCCTATGCCCAAACTGATACCATCATCGTGAATGACACGTTTGCCGATGGCAACCGCACCAGTGCCGGGCCGGATGGCAGCGGCATTGACTCCACATGGTATTCTTCAGTGGCTGCTGACAACACCGTTACGACCGGGGACATGAAATGGGCTGTGCCGGCCGGTTCGCTTTTCAATACAACCTATTTCCCAGCCGCAACCAGTCCTTTTGGACCAGCGGGGGTAACGCTTGCCGCCGGACAAACGCTCGCAGTGTCATGGACATTTTCACTGACCGGGGTTAGCGCGAATAATGCGAATCAAAATTTCCTAGTGGCTGTGGCTGACACACCGGGAACGCACCTGACCACACAGGCAGCACCCTCATCGCAGATTTATTCTGGCTACGCCACTTTCATGAACATGTCTGGAACCTTGAATAATGCCAATCCTTTTGCCCTGAAAGAATGGACATCGGCCACTGCCGGCAGTCTTTTGGGCACGAGCGCTAATTGGGGTGCAAATGGCGTGTCCGCTGGGAATCTGGCGGTCACCGGGACATCTGGTAACACTGGATTTGAGAACACAACTTACAACTATTTTATGTCGTTCACGCTTGGCGCGGGTGGTGATTTGCTGATTACCAACAGCATCACCGGTGGGACCCTTCTCAACGGCGTGGGCAACGAGACGGTTGTATATGATGACGCCACCCCGAACACTTTGACATTTGACACCTTTGCTGTTCGGGAGGGGACGAGCAGTGCGACCGCCAGCCAGTTTGACACCAGCATGTTCCGGGTGGATTTGTATTCCGCGCCCGAACCAACCACGCTGGCGTTGTCCGCGCTTGGGATTCTTGCTTTGGCGGGTTATCGCCGCATGAGAAAATGACGCGTTTCTAATTTCATTTGATTCAAAACAGGCGCTGGTAATTTTCCAGCGCCTGTTTAGTTTTAACCCGTAAATATGAGCGTCAGACATACGGAAAAATATTCAACCGTTGGCATCTGTGTTCTGCTGGTGGTGGCGGTATTTTTGGTCTTCGGCCAGACGCTGCGGCACGACTTTATCAATTACGATGACGAGGATTATTTTTACGCCAATCCCCAT
>Ga0224534_1000380_pt1 | contig 28979 bp, 22 predicted proteins | sample 714E12024metaG_FD_172012 | JGI IMG/M metagenome (GOLD analysis project Ga0224534, IMG submission 172012) | Peat soil microbial communities from Stordalen Mire, Sweden - 717 E1 20-24 | ecosystem: Environmental > Terrestrial > Soil > Wetlands > Peat | place: Sweden: Norrbotten County, Stordalen... | reverse complement strand
AAGCGCGAACAAAAGTCCAGCTTTTTCTCGCGGAAATCGCGGAAATGTTCCGCTCCTTCTGGGTTTGCCTTGCTCCCCGACTGCAAGTCACTGTTAATGAACGACTTTACCCCGGTAGACAATTACGTTTATCTGCGTTCATCTGCGGCCAATATCGGGCTTTGATTTTCGTGTTCGCTATAATTTCCACCCTTGTATCGCGCACGCTCGACGCTCGCCCCGCCGCCCCTGACGCGCTTGCTATGATCCCAAGATGCGCACTCTAACCATCCTCGCCTTCCTGGCCGCCGTGTCCGGCGTACCCCTTGCGTCCGCCGCCACCTGTGAAAGCCTCGCCGCCGTGGCCCTCCCGGACACCACCATCGCTACCGCCCAATCCATCCCCGCGGGCGCGTTCACCCCGCCCTACGGCAACGCCATCGACAAACTCCCCGCCTTCTGCCGCGTGGCCGGCGTCATCAAGCCCACCCCGGACTCCTACATCCGCTTCGAAGTCTGGCTGCCCGCCTCCAACTGGAACGGCAAATTCCTGGGCGTCGGCAACGGCGGATTCGCCGGCGCCATCGGCTTCTCCTCCATGGGTGCAAACCTCAAGCGCGGCTATGCCACCGCCAGCACCGACACCGGCCACGAAGCCGACGGCGAAGATGCAAGCTGGGCCTACCATCATCCCGAAAAAGTCAATGACTTCGGCTATCGCGCCCTGCACCTCACCACCGTCAACGCCAAGAGCCTCGTCCAGACGTTCTACAGCCAGCCCGCGCAACACGCCTATTTCGATAGCTGCTCCGATGGCGGCCGCGAAGCGCTCATGGAAGCCCAGCGGTTCCCCGCCGATTATGACGGCATCCTCGCCGGCGCCCCCGCCAACATCTGGACCCACATGCTGGCCGCCGGCGTCGATATCGGCCAGGCCATCTACACCGATCCCGCCGCCTACATCTCCAGCATCAAGTGCCCGGCCATCGCCGCCGCCGTCCTCGCCGCGTGCGATGCGCAGGACGGCGTCAAGGACGGCATCCTCAACGACCCCACCCGCTGTCACTTCGACCCTTCCACGCTGCTTTGCAAGGATGTCGATACGCGCGCTTGTCTCACACCGCCGCAAGTTGCCTCTCTCAAGAAACTCTATGCGGGCGGACGCAACTCGCACGGCGATCCCTTCTTTCCCGGCTATGCGCCCGGCGCCGAAGACGGCCGCGGCGGCTGGGTTCCCTGGCTCATCGGCAATGGACCCGGCGGCAGCAGTAGCTCCGTCTATATGGAGAATTACTTCCGCTACATGGTCTTCGAAGATCCCACCTGGAATCCTCTTACCGCCAAAGTGGACACCGCCCTACAAACCGCCGACGAAAAAACCGCGCGCGCTCTCAACGCCACCGAAACTGACCTGCATAGCTTCCAGTCTCGCGGCGGAAAGCTCATCCTCTATCACGGCTGGAACGATCCGGCTATCTCGCCCGCGAATAGTATCAATTATTACAACGGTGTGCTCCATGCCATGGGCGCGCCCGCCGCGGAAAGCTTCGTGCGCCTCTACATGGTTCCCGGAATGCAACATTGCACCGGCGGTCCCGGCCCCAACTCATTCGGTCAACTCGGCACCACCACTGCCAAAGGCCCGGAACACGGCGTCTACGACGCCCTCGAACAGTGGGTCGAAAAGGGCGTCGCGCCGGAAGCCATCGTGGCCACCAAGTACGTCGATGACAGCTCCGCCAAAGGAGTCCGCATGACACGCCCGCTCTGCCCCTATCCACAGATTGCGACTTATAAAGGAACGGGTGACTCAAACGAATACACCAGTTTCGACTGCGCCCCCGCCCATTAAAGTTGCTTTATCCGCCCCTCCACGCGCAACTGCATCTGCTACACTCACGTCAGTGGACGCAGGGAGACCACTAACCATGGCTATGAGCAAACCTAAATATCTTCTACTTACCGCAACTGTTTCCAGTCTGTTCGTGTTGACAGCTCACGCGCAGGACCCACCCACGCGCGTCGCGGACTTGAACTTCATCACGGGCAATGTTTCCATCCAGCCCGCCGGCGCCGACGATTGGGCGCCCGCCGTCGTGAACCGGCCCGTGACCACCGGCGATAACCTGTGGGCAGATACCGACTCGCGCGCCGAGTTGCATTTGAATAATGCCGTGCTGCGCCTGGGCCCGCAATCCAGCATGGGCTTTCTCAATCTGGACGACCACTTCGTGCAGATCCGCTTCACCCAGGGCGAGTTGGTCCTGCGCGCGCGTCACTTGGCCGACGGCGACTCCTTCGAAGTCGACACGCCCAACGCCGCCATCACCATCACGGGCGGCGGCGAGTATCGCTTCAATGCCGACCCGGATGCCGCGACGACCTGGGCGGTGGTCCGCCGCGGCCAGGCGGACGTCAATGGCGGCGGCCATGACTTTACCCTGAACGCCAACAATAGCGCGCAACTCTCGGGCACCGATCAACTTGCGTACGAAGTACAGTATGCGCCGCAGCCCGATTGGTTTGAGGCGTGGGCCGAAGACCGCGACGCTCACGAGGCGCGCAGCCAGTCCGCCCACTATCTGCCGCCCGGCGTGATCGGCTACCAGGAACTGGATAGCTACGGCACGTGGCGCGACACGCCCGGCTATGGCCCAGTCTGGTATCCCACCGTGGATACGGGATGGGCGCCATACCGCAACGGTCATTGGGCCTGGATCGAGCCGTGGGGCTGGAGCTGGGTCGACGATGCCCCCTGGGGCTTCGCGCCCGCCCATTACGGCCGCTGGGCCTTCGTCAACGGAGGTTGGGGCTGGATCCCCGGACCGCTGGCCGTCGGCAGGGGCGGACCCGCGGTGATGACCCCAGTCTACGCGCCGGCCCTGGTTGCGTTCATCGGCGGCGGCGGTTGGGGCGCATCGCTTTCCTTCGGTGGTCCCGCGGTGGGCTGGGTCCCGCTGGGACCGGGCGAGGTCTACGCCCCCGCTTATCACATGAGCGCGGATTACTTCCGCACCGTGAATGTGTCGAGCACCACCATCGTCAATACAGTGAACATTACGGCTCTCCGCAGGAATTCGACGGGACCCGCATTTTAGGCTGCTTTCTTGAAGACCACAAATTCGGTCCTGGTCGCCGCCATGCGTTGCGCCTTCAGCAGCAGGTAGCGCAGATTCCGGTAGCCGCGGCCACGGCGCAGTAGGGACTTGATATTCCCGTTCACGGCCTCTACGACACCCAGGGGTACCTTTGTCTTGCAGTAGTTCAGAATTCCCGGCAGGTGATCCAGCAGCATCCCGGCCAACTTCTGAAAGGGTTGCAGTCGCTGCCAGCGAAGTTGATCAATCCATTTCTGTAAGTAGGTCAGCATGGCACCCTCGTAACGGTACATCCACAGCCGGTCCAGGCTCTCTTTGAGGAGGTAGGCTTTGAACACTTTCCGATTGAGGGAGAATAGCTGGTTCAGTTCTTGCCGTTTGCTGTGGGTCAGGTTCACCCATCGGCTCAGCAGCAACCAACGCTTTCCTTTCACCAGGCCGCGCATGGCTCCGCCCTTGCGGAAAAACTCCGCGCGGCGCACCTCATCGACGGCCTGATTGGCGTGTTGCATGATATGGAACTTGTCATAGACGATCTTGCAGTTCGGCGCCCACTGCTCAATGCTTAAGCGGAATGGTTCCCACATGTCCACACAGGCGGCCGTCACCCGTCGCCGTTGCCCGCTGCTTAACTGGTTACGAAAAAAATCATCCAGCGTTTCCTTCTTCCGCTCCCGTCCAAACCAAAGCGGCTCACTGGTTTCCAGGTTACACACCACGGTGAGAAACTTCTGTTTCTTACCTAGATGGATCTCGTCTACGCCCATCTGCCGTAGCGCCGGCTGGCGCCGGTGCGCAGCCCATCGCTCCAGATAGCGCAGGTCGATGGCGCGCACGGTGCTCTCCGGCATACCCATACGCCGCGCCACCTGGCGCGCCGACGCCCCTTCGCACGCCTGACCCACCGCATCCTCGAATCGCTTGCTGAACGGAGCTTTGCTCGGCAGCAGCGGGACCCTCTCTATCTTCACGCCGCAGTCCGGGCACTTCACCCGATAGACTTCGATGTGTACGGTGGTGCGGAACTCGCTCCACGGCAAATCCCGCACCGCCCGCTCGTTGCTGTCATAGGCCTGCAAGAACTTGCCCCCGCATCCGGAGCATTCCAATTTCCGGTTCCCGCGCTTGCGACGGACCCATAGATCCAAGACCTTGTTCTTTTCGTCGATCTTCTGCTGGTACACGCGGTAACCAGGCCATTGCAGGATACGGGTGAATTCGTTGTCGGTTGGCAACCCTGAGTTTAACCGGATTTGCCAATATCGCAGCAGGCCCGCTAATCCGCCACTTCCACGAATTCCTGCGGAGAGCCAACATTACTAATGTCTATAACAACGTATATGTGAATAAGAATGTCGCTAATGTCACTGTCAACCAACACTTCGCCAATATGACTGCGCCCAATGCAGTCACTGCCATGCCGCAGAATGCCTTTGCCAGCGGACGGCCCGTGAAACAAATGGGCGCGTCCGTTCCAAAGAATCAAGTGGGGCAGATCCAAAACGCCACCATGACCGTGGCGCCATCGGTGGCGCCGGTCAGGCAGGCTCTCGCGCCAACGGCCGGGACCGCACCTGCGCCGCGGCCCCCCGCCCGCGCGATCAGTGCGCCGGTCGTGGCCAAGGTGGCGCCCCCTCCGCCGCCGGTCCCCTTCGCCGCCAAGCAAGCCGCCCTGCAACAGAACGCCGGTAGGCCGCTAAACATTCCGGCCATTCGCCAGGCCATGCCGCCGGCCCGCGCGGTGGTCACTGCGCCAACCGTGCGCGTTGCGCCTCCCGCGCGGCAGGTCATACCTCCGGTCCGCGCTACTCAAGCCGCGCCGCCCACCCCGCCGGCGCGTCCAGCTCAACCGAACACACCCGCGACGCCCGCATACCGGCCTCCAGTCCAGCCCGCCCCTACCCCTACGCCCGCGTACCGGCCGCCAACCGCCACGCCCCCGGCGCAACCCGCGCCGCAGAACAATCCGCGTCCGGCTCAACCGAACACGCCCGCGACGCCCGCATACCGACCGCCATCCGCCACGCCCCCGGCGCAACCCGCGCCACAGACCACTCCGCGTCCGGTGCAACCTCCGCCGCCCGTGACGCCCGCATACCGGCCGCCAACCGCCACGCCTCCGGCCCAGCCTGCGCCTCAGACCACTCCGCGTCCGGTGCAGCCTCCGCCGCAGTCGCAGCAAAAGCCGGCGGCCAAACCGACGCAAAAGCCCAAAAAAGACACCGAAAAGCCGAAGGAGTGAAGCCGGCAGAGGCCCCGGAACTCAATCAGGGGCCTCCGCCATTCTGACTTCTGTCTTCTGACTTCTGCCTTCTGCCTTCCGCATTACTATCTTTAGTTATAATTGTTAGCCCAACGCATGCGGCCTACTATAAATTAACTGTCATGAACGAACTGCGATCCTATCTGGAAGCCCTGCTGGATCACCAATGCGCCCCCAGCCCCGGTGAGTGCCGGGAATGCCGGAGCCTCCAGCGAATCTACCAGTTCATGCAGGCCGAACTCTTCTCCACTGTGATCTATACGGAGACGCCTCTGGAGCCGCGCCACCCAGCCCAGTCCCCATCGCGGCCCGTCAATCGAGTGGCAGCCAGCCCTCTCCGGCCGCCCGCGGGCCGAATGTCTTAGCGATCCCGCGCGAGGCCATCCGCATCTCCGTTTCGCGGATCAACTGCGGCCACAGCGCGTCCGGTTCGGAATCGAACACCGCCTTGGCGCTCCCCGGAAAAATGTACCACGCGCCCAGATCCAATTCGTGCTCCAACTGCGGCGCCGTCCATCCGGAGTACCCCAGATAGACGTGTACCGAATCGGCGTCCGTCGCGGCGGCGAATGTCTTTTCGAGGCCCTCCTTGGTCGAAACCAGAAAGACGTCCCCCAACACCCGCTTGGCGTCGCCGGAAGCGAGGCGCGAACGCACCAGCGCCAGCACGTCGGTCCTCTCCACCGGGCCGCCTGCATAGACCGGGTCCGGCCGGTCTTTGGCGCCGGCTAGCCCGTCCAATGCGCGCGAAATCGGAACCTTCGAACGGCGATTGAGAATCAGCCCCACCACGCCGTCCGCATCGTATTGAACCAGCAGAATAACCGTCTTGGCGAAGTTAGGATCGGGCAGGTCCGGGCTCGCCACCAGCAACTTCCCGGTGGCGAGGTCTGCGGGACGCGTGGATTGCGCCCCCGCCAACCGCACGCTGGCTTCCAGGCACAACGCCATTGCCGCGGTCCCCATCCATCGCATGCCTTCCATTCTACGCCCAATGGACCGGATTGCACTCCCCCTGACCTTATAATGAAACTATGTCCCGCTCACCGGCGACTGCCGCGGCGGCGGTCGAGCGATTCTTTCAATTCGCCCTGTGGGGACTGGTGGTCAGCGGCTATCTGGCCGTGGCGGGCTCCGGTTACCTGGATGCGCCCACCGTGATCCTCACCGGCGCCGGACTGCTGCTGCGCGCGCTGCTGATCTCCGGCGCGCTGCGCTTCTATATCTCGCCGAAGCTGGTAGTGGCGCTCACGCTCGCCTACGTGGGCTTCTTCCCGCTGGATTACTTTTTCCTTTCCCGCGCATTCATCCAAGCCACCGTGCATCTGGTGTTCTTCCTGGCCGTGATCCAGATCCTGACCTCGCGCACCAATCGCGATTACTTCTTCATGGCCATGATCGCGTTTCTGGAACTGCTTGCTGCCGCCATCCTTTCCTCCAATTCGAACTTCTTCCTTTTCCTGGCGCTGTATCTACTTTTCGCCATGGCCGCCTTCACCAGCGCCGAGATCCGCCGCTCCATGCAGAAGCGGCTGACGGTGGCGCGCAGCGGATTGCGTAGCTTCCACCCGCGGCTGGCGGCGCTCACCGCTGTCGTCACCATAGGCATTCTGGGGCTTACCGCGGGGCTCTTCTTCATGCTGCCGCGCACCGCCGATGCGGCCCTTCGGCGGCTGGTGTCCCGGCGGTTCTACCTGCCGGGATTCTCCAACCAGGTCACGCTGGGCGAGATCGGGGAAATCAAGGCCACCTCCCGCCCCGTGATGCACGTGCGCTTCGCCGACAGCCACGCCCCCGCCGACCTGAAATGGCGCGGGGCGACATTGAGCGATTTCAACGGCCACGCATGGTTCGAACCTTTCGGCGAGCCGCGCTGGATTCCGGCCGTCCCCAGGGGCGTCTTTCAGCTCGCCGACAACCAGCAGCGCCGGCGCCTGCCGCGCAGCGTCAACTACCGCATCAGCTTGAACGGCATCGATTCGGACGTTCTGTTCTTCGCCGGCCGCCCCGAGTTCGTGTACCTGAAGCAACCGATGATCGTTGCCCGTGACGACGGCAGCTACCGGCTGGGACGCCCGCCCGTGGAAGGCTTCTTCTACGAGGTTTACGGCTGGCTGGGCGATACCGGAGCCGCCGACGACCTTCTGGGCAAACGCGAACGGAAACAATATCTGAGCCTGCCGCAGCTCGACCCGCGCATTCCGGAACTGGCGCGCACCACTGTGCGCGGCCTCGATAACGATGCCGACCGTGCCGCCGCCGTAGCCCGCTACCTGCGCCGCGCCTACGGCTACACGCTCGAACTGCCTTCTCACGAGGTCGCCGACCCGCTGGCCCACTTCCTGTTCGTGCGCAAGAAAGGGCACTGCGAGTATTTCGCGTCGGCCATGGCGGTGATGCTGCGCACGCTGGGCATTCCGTCGCGCCTGGTGACCGGCTTCCAGAGTGGCATCTTCAACCCGTTGACGGAGCTGTATGTAATCCGCGCGTCCGACGCCCACAGTTGGGTGGAGGCATGGCTGCCCGGCCGCGGCTGGGTGACATTCGATCCGACGCCGCCCGATCCCTCGCCCGGCGCCAACGCGCTGCTCGTCAAGCTGGCGCTCTATGCCGACGCGGTCGAAACGTTCTGGCAGGAGTGGGTGGTCAGCTATGACCTGGGCCATCAGGCCACGCTGGCCGACCGCATGGAACAGGCGGGCCGGCGCGTCAGTCTGCGCTGGCTCGACCGCATGTTCGAGATGGGGGACAACTGGCCATCCACGCGATCCTGGCTGGTGCACACCGGCCTGTGGTGGCTGCTGGCGCTGGCTGGCGGAGTGGTCGGCGCGTGGCTGGCGCCCAAGCTCTGGAAGGCGTGGCGCGTGCGGCTGGGAGTGCGCCGGCTGCGGCGCGGGCAGGGGAGCGTAGCCGATGCCACGCTGCTCTACCGGCGCATGCTGAAGCTGTTGCGGCGGCGTGGCTATGAGAAGCCCGCCTGGTTCACCCCTTACGAATTCGCCTGCTCCCTGCCGCCTTCGGAAATGGGCATGCTGGTGCTGCAATTCACTTCCGCCTACAACGCCCTCCGTTTCGGCGGACAAGCCGATGCGGCCCCGCATCTCTCCGCTCTCCTCGAGGACCTGGAAAAGAGAAGAGAAGTGGGGCAGGCCCTCGGCCTGCGGCGGCCTCTCAGGCCGCCCCCGGATGTATAACTTCAGACAACCCAGCAAGCCAAAAAATAGTAAATCCTGGAAGACGGTTGGTGTTATACTGGCGAAAGTCTGGGTCCGAAACGCCGGAAGTCTTCACTCAAGAGGGAAAATCATGAATCGAAAACTACGTACATCTTTGGTGACAATCGCCGCGCTTGTGCCGGTCATGAATATCGTTTGCCAGGCAGCCTCGCCGGCCCCGGCGACGCGTCATGTGCGCGACGTGGTCGCCAATGGGCAGGCGAAGTCCGTCGGGCGCCTTCCCGCGACCGAGCCCATGCGCCTGGTCCTCGTCCTGCCGCACCGCAACCAGCCCGCGTTAGACAACCTCTTGAAGGAGCTATACGATCCGTCCAGCCCGTCTTACCGCCAGTTCCTAACCGTCGAAGAGTTCACCAACAGGTTTGGTCCCAGCCAGGAGGATTATGACGCCGTGGTGAGCTTCGCCAAGTCACACGGCTTTGAAGTGGTTGGGACTTCCCGCAATCGCATGAACGTGGACATCTCCGGGCCTGTGGCGAGTATTGAGGCGGCCTTGCATGTGACCATGGGCGTCTACCAGCACCCCACCGAAAGCCGTACCTTCTACGCGCCGGACCGGGAGCCCACGCCGGACCTGTCCGTGAGGCTGTGGCACATCGCGGGTCTGGACAACTATTCGACCCCGCGTCCCGCGCTCGTAGTTAGAAATCCGGACGTGACGCCCGAAGCCACTACCGGCTCGTGCCCGTCGGCCTCTTTTTGCGGCAGCGACATGCGGGCGGCATACTACGGAGGAACCCTCACCGGCACCGGCCAGTCGCTCGGCTTGCTGGAGTATTACGGCACCGATTTAACCGACCTGAGCACTTACTACACCAACGCGCATCAAACCAACAGTGTCCCGATCACGCTGCTTTCCACGGATGGGACCAGCACTAGTTGCGTGTCTCCCAGTTGTGATGACACCGAACAGACCTTAGACATGACTCAGGCCTTGGGCATGGCCCCGGGCATGTCCAGCCTGGTGATGTACGTAGGATCCACAGATTCCGCCATTTTCAACGCGATGGCTACGGCCAAACCGCTGAACGCGCAATTGAGCTCTTCCTGGACCTGGAGCCCGTCGGACCCCAGTACCGACAACCCGTACTTCGAGGAGTTCGCGGCGCAGGGTCAGAATTTGTTTCAAGCGGCCGGCGACAGCGGCGCCTGGAAGACGTCTTCAGCGGTTTTCCCGGCGGACGATGTGTATCTAACGACTGTGGGCGGGACGGACCTATCGACAACCAGCGCGGGCGGCGCCTGGAGTTCGGAGACTACGTGGGTCGACGGCGGCGGCGGCATTTCGCCCGACAAGTATGCCATCCCCTCCTGGCAGACGGCCGCGGCCGCCGGCTGCTCCAGTTGTTCCAAATCCTATCGCAACGCCCCGGACGTTTCGGCCAACGCGAATTTCAGTTTTTACGTCTGTGCCGACCAAACTACCTGCACCGCCAACTCGTACGGCGGCACCAGTTTTGCGGCGCCCATGTGGGCCGGCTACCTGGCTCTCGCCAATGAACAGGCAGTGACTAACACTGGCAAGACGCTCGGCTTCATCAATCCGACCGTCTACACCATCGGCCTGGGATCGAGCTATACCGCCGATTTCCACGACATCACCAGCGGCAGCAACGGCTATTCGGCAACCACCGGCTACGATTTGGCGACCGGCTGGGGCAGTCCCAACGGCAGCGGCCTGATCAACGCGCTTGCTGGCGCGTCGGCTCCTGGCTTCAGCCTTTCCGCCTCGCCCACCTCGGTCTCGGTGGTACAAGGCAGTTCCGGAACTTCGACCATCACCAGTACGGTGACGGGCGGCTTCAATTCGGCCGTTACCTTATCTGCGAGCGGCCAGCCAACGGGAGTGACCGTGGGTTTCAGCCCCACCTCGATTACCGGGACTGGAACGTCAACCATGACGATGACTGTTGCCTCATCTACAGCCACCGGCACCTACAGCATTACAGTAACGGGAACTTCCGGCGCCACCACCGAAACCACCACGGTCTCTCTCACCGTTACCACCGTAGCTAGTCCCAGCTTCACCATGTCCGCCTCGCCCACTTCGGTGTCCGTGGTGCAGGGCAGCAATGGCAAATCCACGATTACAACCGCCGTCTCGGGTGGCTTTAACTCGGCGATCGGCTTGTCCGCGAGCGGCCAGCCGACAGGCGTGACCGTTGGCTTCAATCCAACATCCATCGCTGCGCCCGGCTCCGGCACGTCCACGATGACCATGACAGTGGCCTCAACCACCGCGACCGGCACTTACACCATCACAGTAACGGGAACTGGTGGCGGAATCACGCACACCGCGAAAGTATCGCTCACCGTGACCGCGCCGGTCAGTGGTAACTTCACCATCTCCGTCTCGCCCGCGTCGGGATACCTACTGCGGGGTCAAAGCGGCTATGCCGTCGTCACCACGACGGTCTCCGGCGGCTTTAACTCGGCCATCGCCTTGTCTGCGACTGGCGTGCCGTCAGGCGTCACCTATAGCTTCAGCCCAGCCTCCATCGCCGCGCCGGGTTCCGGCACGTCCGATTTCAACCTGACCGTGTCCAGAACCGCGCCGACCGGCACCTATCCGATCACCATAACGGGTACGGGCGGAGGCCTTACGCATACCACAGTCCTCACGCTCACGATCTATCGCTGAACGATGTAAGGGAATGTAAGGGCCCGAACTCTTGAGTCCGGGCCCTTGCCCCGCTTAGTGGGGCAGGCTCTCAGCCTGCGCGGGACTCTCAGTCCCGCATGCTCGCTCTGCGCGATAGACGATCTCACCCTCCTCGGCCTGCGGCATCACGGCGGGCGCAGTGCCCCAGCGGCTGTTGTCATGCACGTGGATGAAGTCCATTTCGCGGATCCTTTCGCCTCTGGCCCTGGAGGCGCCGCCAGGGCGGCAGGCAAAGGGCGTGCGCCGCACACATACACACACAGCGGTCACGCCAGATCGATGACAAACGTGGTGCCCCTGCCTGGTTCGCTGCGGACCGCGATCTTGCCTCCGTGGTCGCTGATCACGGATTGTACGATGGCCAGTCCTAAGCCGGTGCCGTGGGTCTTGGTGGTGTAATACGGCGTGAAGAGGCGGTCGCATTCCTCCCCGGTGAGGCCTTGACCGGTGTCGGAGACTTCCAGGCGCACGCCGCCTTCGTGCGCGGCGGTGCGGATGGCCAGCGCGCCCCCGGAGGGCATGGCGTCGATGGCGTTCAGTACCAGGTTTTGCAGGGCGCGGCCAAGTTGGGCGGGGTCGGCATGGATGGCGCGCAAGTCGGCGGCGAGGTCCAGGCGAAGGGCCACGCCGGCGGCCTGCATCTGCGCTTCAAAGAGCTTCAGGCTGTCGCGCACGAGGTTGTTCAGGTCCACGGTTTCGAGCTGCGGCTGCCGCATCTTGGCAAAGTCGCTGAAACGGCCGACGATGCCGCGCAGCTTACCCAGTTCGGCCAGCAGCGTGGCGGTACTCTCGCGGAAGACTTCGTCGAACTCCTCGGGATGCGCGGCGCGCGCGCGCTGCAGGTTCTCGACGGTGATCTGCAGCGGGAACAGCGGATTCTTTAGCTCGTGCGCGAGGCGGCGGGCGAGCTCGCGCCAGGCGGCCACGCGCTCGGCTTGCACCAGGCGGTCGCGCTGCTCCAGCAGGTCGCGGGTCATCTGGTTGAAGGCGGCAGCCAGCGCGCCGATCTCGCCCGAGGCATGCACGTCCACCTGCGTGTGCCAGTCGCCGGCGGCCACCGCGCGGGCGCCGGCGGCGAGGGCTTCCACGGGACGCGTGATGCGCGCCGTGGTCCAAAAAGCCACCAGCAACGCGAGCAGAATGCCGCCCATGGCCACCAGGAGTTCGACGCGGCGCAGAAAGCGCTCCAGGCGAACCTGTACGGCGCGCGAACTGCCCACCAGAAACGCACCCATCAACTCGTCGGCCTGGCCCGGATCTTTGGCGGGGCCGATGAGCGGGAAGGCGTGAAACGTCTCGGCGCTGGCCGCGTCGGCGGACCATTGGACAGTGCGCGTCACTTCGCTCGGCTGTTTGCGCAGGGCATCGATCAACGGCGCGAGCGGCGCGGTCTGCGGCAGCGGCCCGGAGGAACCGACAATGGATTGCGGCTCGCGATAGAGCAGGGCGCGCATGCCGGCCGGCAGCACAAAGGACGACAGGAAATCGCGGTCGAGGGCCTGGCCGCCGATCACGTACAGCTTGCTCTCGCCAACGGTCGCGATGCGCACGGAGATCAGCGCCAACGCTGTGCCGGTGGGCAGGTCCTCGCGTTTCAGGAAAGGCTCCCTCGAGTTCCAGTCGTCGCGTTGGGCGACCCAGTCTTCCTGGTAGAGAAATCGCGCGGGCCACTGCTTGGACGAGACGATGCTCCCGGTGGCGGAGACCAGCTCGAGAAAATCGAGATTGTGGGCGGCGGCGAGCGGTTCAGCGGCGTCCACATAAGCTGGGGGATCGGCGTCCGGACGGTTGAGCGCGATGACCATGTCGCGCGTGCTGTCGGCCTCGGCGATGTCTCTGACGTGCTGGGCGATCTCCTGTTTGCGGCGGAGGAGCTCCTGGCGAAATTGGGCGGCCAGGGCGGAGACGCGCTGCTCGTCGACCTGCTCGAAGGCGCGTTGGGTGGTGGTGGAAACGATGGCGCCCACGAACGCCACGGCGACGATGACGGTGAGTGCGAAAGCGATCAACAGGCGCGTGCGAAAGGTCATGGCGCAGTCCCGGAGAGCCAGACGTTGTCGAAGCGCCAATCGCCCAGGTGCGTAATCGGGGACGACGCAGACACGCGGACGCGGCTGGCTGCGCCGTAGAGAACGGGAAGGTGAAAGAGCGGGACGGCGCGGTAGCCATCCAGCAGCTTACGCTCGGATTCATAGAGAGCCGCGGGGGATGCGGCGGCGGCCGGAGTTTCAAGACCGAGAGCGGCTGCGAGCCCGGCGAGGGCCTGCTCCGGGTCCAGGGAGGCCAGGCGGATTTCGACCAGCCGCACATCGGCGCGCGGATTCTGCGGCGAGACCTGCACGGCCAATCCGGCATCGCGCGCGTTGACGGCCACGCGTTCGGCGAGAGAGCGGGCAACGCGCAGGGAGGGATCGTAAGTTAGCGTGAGCGTGCGGGCCGCGGGCGGCAGGGCGTTGGCGAGCGCGCGGGCGCGCGGCAGATCGGGCGCCGTGGGAAAGGCGAAGGCGTAACCGGAGATCCATTGCGGCAGCAGCGCGGCGGAGACTTCTCCCTGCTTTTGCAGGAGCACGGTGTGCATGGCGGCGCGGTCGATGGAGAGGGCGAGGGCTTCGCGCAGGCGGGGATCGCTACCTGGGAACGCGAGGGCGATCAGGCTGACGGGTGCGGAGGACCATACCGACGACAGGCTCAAGCCTGTCGCACCCAGAGCGCGGCGCAGGTCGGTAGGAGCTACCTCCACGACGTCGGCCTTGCCGAGTTGGAGGTCGGCGAGCTGATCGCGCAGCGCGCGGCCGAGTTGGACGTCGATAACATCGAGGAAGGGACGGCCGCCCCAGTAGTCTTCGTTGGCGGCGAACGTGGCGCGGCGGCCCGGCTCGAACGCAGTCTGGCGGAACGGGCCGGTGTCCAGCCAACCGTTGTGCGCCAGATCGAGCAGCAGATCGGGGAGCGGGCGATTGGCGCGGATGGCGATGGCGGTATCGCCGGTGGCGGCGATGGTCATGGCTGGCAGAGCGGCTTGCAAGAGTGGCGCCGCGACGGCGGCGGTCAGCGGAGAGCCATCGTGGAATTTGACCGCCGGCCGAAGGTTGAACTGCCAGCGCCTGGCGGCGGCGTCGTGCTGCCAGGATAGCGCCAGACAGGGCTGCGGCGCGCCCGCCTCATCGAGGCGAACCAGAGTTTCGAATGCCAGGGAGCGAAGCGGGGCAGCATTGGCAGCGGTGGGATCAAGCGCGGCGGGGGCGGCAAGCATCTCAACGCGCAGAGTCCCCCCATACCGCGGGCGCGTGGCCGCGCCACAGACGGCCGACGCGCTAAGAACCGCAAGTGGGAGCCAGGATGAAAGCCGCATAGCGTCCGGTTTGGAGATCGCGCGAGACCGCCGTGGCCGAGTTTCCGGCGAACCATAGCGCGGTAATGGGTCCGGAGAACTCGAGCGCCGGCCCGGCGGGACGGGGTGCGCCGCCGTTTACTTCGGAAACGCCGAGGTCGTAGGTTCGGATGGCGTCCGGCTCGGTGCGGCCCGTGGGGCGGGTGGCCAGAATGCGCGCGCCGCAGGGTGTTTGGATCGCGGCGATATCGCTGCCCCACTGATCGATGGCGCCGGCGGATTCCCAGGAATGCGTGTAAATATGGGCGCGGCCGTCGGCGGCGGCAAAGATCCAGGCGTCGCCCGCGGGCGCGGCCGAGTAGAACGGCGGAAGGTCGCGCGCGCCTCCGGGTTCGACGTCGATGTGGCCGGGAAAGAGGTTGCGGTCCGGCGCGAAGAGCGCGATGGCGCCCGGCGCGAGCAGCCAGGGATCCGGTGAGTCTCGGCACACGAGCGAAAGCTGCGGCTGCGCGGTGCCCCGGCAGATGGCGCCTGGCAGATACGCGGTGAACGCAGAGTCACTGACCGAAAGCCGCCCGCGGATGTCACGGGGCCATGGGTGGGTGGCCGGAATCGGCGCGGATTGGCGTTCTGCGCCGCGGACCAGCAGCACGCGGGTGGCGTCCAGCACGAGGATCGCGTCGCCCGATTGCGCCACATCCAAAATGGGTTGATCCTGCTCCCACACCAGCTTCTTTTCGAGCGTGACCCGCGCCGGTTTGTCCTGCAGGGCGGCCGCGGAGGGCGCCGGAGGGCGCGGCCAGGATTCCAGCAACACCTGGCGGTCGCCCTGGCGATGAATCTCGGCCACCAGGAGAAACTGCGTCAGATTCTCCGAGATGGCGATCCGGACTTCCGCCGCCGGCTGCCCGGCCGTCTTTAATTCGGACTCGAAGACGCGACGAATCTCGGCGGTGTCGGCGGCGGAGAAAGCCGACAGGTTCTTGACGGTTAGAGCCACCGGTTCATGCGCGACGGCGGCCGCCACGGTGCGGGCGAGATCGCGGGCAGCGCCGCCCATATCACCGCTCATCAGGGGGGCCAGCAGGACAATAATAAGTGGGCTCAAGCCATCATGATCGCACGGGGATGTTCACTTCGGGTGAGCGGTGATGTCTATCGGTTACGAGGCCGCGCGCTTCGGACGCCCTTCGGCGATGCCAAGATCCACGATTGATTAACTGTACAGTTCCAGTGCCAGGCGTGGCGCAGACGATCGTTGTTTGTCGTCTGCGCATCGTGCTCGAACTCGGCAGGCCACGAAAAACGATGGCCCGCCCCACAGCGAATCTGCTGTTCAGTTATTTCTTGGACGCTGCACTACCAGACTTGCCAATGTTGTCAAAGCATTCGCAAACACTCGTAGAAGGATTGCAGATGCTGCCGGTAGCCGGCGCCGGCGGTTTCGGCGATGTCATTGTGCCCGGCGCCCGCCACCAACCAGAACGATTTTGGTTCGCGCGCGGCGGCGAACAGGTCCTGGCCGAGGCGCAGGGGAATCACCTCATCGCGATCGCCTTGGATGAAGAAGATCGGCACGTGGATGCGGCCGATCTTGGCGCGTGAATCAAATCCCCAGACGAGGATCGGACCGATGACCGGCGCGATAGTCCGGGCAACGTCTTTCGCGGACGTAAACGGCGCTTCGAGGACAACCGCCGCGCATGGGCGGCGCGCAGCCAGATCCACGGCAATGGCGGTGCCCAGCGACTCGCCGTGCAGAATGATTTGGTCCGGACGATAGCCAGCCTTCAACAGGTAGTTGTAGGCCGCTTCGGCGTCGCGATAGAGACCGCGCTCGGTGGGCCGGCCGCGACTTTTTCCGTAACCGCGGTAATCCAGCGCGAGGACGGCGGATCCGGCTGCGGCGATTTCGTGAAGCTGGGGGTAGCGGTGCGTGAGGTTGCCCGCATTTCCGTGCAGGTGCAGCGTGACGAAAGAGGCTCCCTCGCGCGGAATCGACCAGGCGTGGATGCGGACGCCGTCGTCATGTATCAAGCCATACGTCAGTCGCGTGCAACAGGGCCTGTGCGTCCCAAAGGCCTTCCGGATACTTCGCGGGGAAGTATACAGTGCGATTGGCGATGTAACAGAGGGCCAGGTAGATGGCGGCGGCGACTACGGGGATCGCGACGTAGGTGGGAATGCGCCACATGGTTTTCAGTATGTCAAGTCAAGAGGCGGCCTGAGAGGCCGCAGCAGGCCGAGGGCCTGCCCCACTTCATTCACAGAAGCACTCAGGCGATGATGCCCTTGCGCACGGCGTACAGAATCAACTCGGGCACGCTGTGCAGGTTCAGCTTTTGCAGAATGTGCGCGCGATGGGTTTCCACCGTATACAGACTGAGATTCAGCATGTTGGCGACTTCTTTGTTGGTGCGGCCTTCGGCCAGGAGCTGCAGGATCTCGCGCTCACGATTGGTGAGCAGTTCATAAGTATCCTCGGCGCCCCGGCTCTCCAACTGGCGCATGTAATCTTCGACCAGGATCTTGCTGATGGCCGGGCTGAAAAAAGACTTGCCGTCGGTCAGCGCGCGGACGGCCGCCAGCAGGTCGGCTTCGGCGGAATCCTTCAGCAGGTAGGCGCGCGCGCCGGCCTTCAGCGCGCGGATGACGTAGCTCTCGTCGGAGTGCATGCTGAGAATGGCGATGGCCGTGCGCGGGTTGCGGTTGACGATCTGGCGGGCAGCCTCAATGCCGTTCAGGTTGGGCATGGCGATGTCCATGACGACCACATCCGGATTGACCGTTTCGCACAGCGCCACCGCCTGGCGGCCGTCCGCCGCTTCGCCGACCACCTGCAGATGGGGCTGGCGCTCCAACAGCAGGCGCAGACCGTTGCGCATGACGGTATGGTCGTCGGCCAGCAGGATGCGTACGGGATTCATGCGATGGCCTCCACGGCGCTCGCGGCTAACGGGATTTCGATGCGCAATCTGGCGCCATGCCCAGGCTCGGATTGCAGGTGAAATCGGCCGCCCAGGTGCGTCACGCGCTCTTCCATGCCCAGCAGGCCGAGGCCGCGTGTGTGGGTGCTGTTGAAGCCAAGACCGTCGTCGAGCACACTCAACCGGATGCGGTCGCTTTCCTGCACGACCTCGATGCGCACGCTGCGCGCGAAGGCGTGCCGGGCGCAGTTGTTCAGCGCTTCCTGCACCACGCGATAGATACAGGTCTTGTGCTCTTCGGGCAGATCGTCGGCCACGTTCTCGGCCTCCACGGTGACGGCCAAGCCGGTGCGTTTGGAAATCTCGCGCGCCTGCCATTGCAAGGCGGGCACCAGGCCCAGATCGTCCAGCATAGAGGGACGCAGCAACAGAGCCATGTTGCGCACCACGTTCACGCTGCTCTCGGCCAGTTTGCGGATGGACTCGACGTGGCTGCGCAACTCGGCATCGCCGGGCGCGACGGCTCCCAGATTGCCCAGCTCCATCAAAAGCGCGCTCAGAGACTGGCCGACTTCATCGTGCAACTCGCGGGAGATGGCGCGGCGTTCCTGCTCCTGCGCGTCCACCAGGCGGGCGGAGAGATCCTTCAGCTTGGCCTGCGCAAGGGCCACCTGGCGATAGCGCAAATCGGCGTCCCGCGCCAGGCGCAGGATGTGCCGGATGGTGGCGACGGCCAGCAGCGCGCCGATTCCCAGGGTGATGGCGAGCATCAGGATCAGCCGGTAGCGAAACCGGTCGAAAAGGGCCTTCAGCCGCTCGTCGCCGTTGTTGAGTTCCTGTTCGTTGACGGCGCCGATGCGATCGGCGATTTCGAGCGTGGTGGCGCGGCGCGGGAAAAGCTCCCGGTGCATGAAAGCGTCGCTGCGGGCCAACTTCTCCTTCGCATCCCAGTGGGAGATGGGGTCGAGCACTTTCCAGTAGTCGGCAATGCGGGCCTGCAAAGCTGAAAACGGCGCTTGTTCTCCGGCATCCAGCGACTGCGAGTAGCGAACCAGCGCCGCATCCATTTCTCCGCGCACTTTCTGCAGGCTGGCACGATACGTTTCCGCGCGCGAGGCATCCCGTTCCAGCAGATAATCGCGCGTGAACGTGCCGGACTGGTACAGGGCCGAGCGGATCTCCTCCAGGGCGCGATTGCGCAGCAAGAAGGTCTGGCGGATCTGGACGTTGCGCGACTGGATCTGGCGCAAGGCGCGCAACGCGTCGATTCCGGCGAACAGCATCAGTCCGAGCATGGCGCCAAAGCTGGCCAGCAGCACCACTTGTGCGCCCCACTGCAGAGGCTGCACGCTCCGTTTGGGAACCACGGCGTCTTTGGTTTCCTCAGGCTCCATAGTTAAGGTATCAGCTTGGCTTCTTCAATCATATCCCGTCCATTCGGTAGATTTGGGCCCGCCGGGAGGGTGGGAATCCAATGATTTGGGACGGAAAATACTCTACGGACAGGATACTCGCGGGGCCTCGGATTCTCTAATCTTGAATCAACAGCCTGGTCGAGGGACGCGTCCACGCTGCCTGCCACCTTGGTGACTCAGACCGACGCGTCCCTGCGCAATGGCACGGCAAGCCTGCCGAAACGCGAGATTCGCTCAGTTGGAGGGCGGCCAATCTTGGCCGCAGCCGGCTTTTTAGCCGGCTCTGGCCGCCTGAAAGGCGGCTGCGGGCATGATTGCCCGCCCTCCAGCGACGATGTGCCACCCACCTTGCGTCCCGTGCAGGGGTGCTAAGATGCGCGCAGATGCAGATCACAAAACCGGCGATGGAGCGCATCTCCCGGCGTGCCATTCTTGGCGGCGGCGCGAGCCTGGGCCTGGGGGCACTGGCAGCGCAACCGCTGCAGGACGCATCGGCAATCCCCTTGCTGGCGCGCCCCCGCATCGGAGCGGAGTTTTTTCTGAATGCCACCGAAACCCGTGAATCGGTCTTCGAGCACTTCCGCCGCATGTCGCAGACCGGCCTGACGGTGGCGCGCGTCTTCACCATCTGGGACCACATCGAGCGCCAACAGGGCCAGTGGAACTTCGCAGGCTACGACTGGATCTACGATGCCGCCGCGCAGAACGGCATCCTGATCGCCAACACGCTCTGTTCCGAAGATCCGCCCGGATGGATGGGCACGGCTCCGTTCTACCACGCCTGGCGCGATCTTTCCGATCCGGGCCTGCGACCCTTCTCGGAGATCTATATCGAGAAGGTTGTCACGCGCTATAAGAGCCACCCGGCGCACGGCGTATGGCTCTTGCAGAACGAACCTGGCATCAACAGCGGCGCCGAACCGTTCGTGCTGGCTGAGTATGCCCGCTGGCTGGCGCGGAAGTACGGCACGGTCGAGAAACTGAACCGGCTGTGGTATCGGCCGCTGGCGCGATTCGAAGACGTGCAAGCGCCCGTCGAGCCGCGGGTGGCAAGTTGGGCGGATTATCCCTCCTTGCTCGACTGGCGGCGCTTTCGCTGCGCGCACCTCGCCGATCAACTCCGTTGGATTCACGCTCAGGTCGACCGGCATCACCCCGGCGCGCTCACGCACATCAATCCGCCGGGGTTGACCTCCAATATGCCGGCATCCGGGCGCGACTTGTGGCGGCTCAAACCCACTGCCGCCTTCATGGGCGCGTCGATGCACGCGGCGTGGCACTTCGGCATGTTCCCGCGCGAGGACTTCGGCGTGGCGTATGGCTACTGCTGCGATCTGGTCCGCAGTGTGTCAGCCCCCGCGCCGTGGTGGGTGACCGAGTTGCAAGCCGGCCCCACCATACTCACCGGCACGCGGCACCTGAACCCCACGGCGGGCGAAATCACGCGCTGGTTGTGGGACGGCATCGGCAACGGCGCGCGCGGGATTCTGTTCTGGTTGTGGCATCCGCGCACGGAAGGGAATGAGGCCGGCGAATGGGCGCTGGCGGGGCCGCAGGGCGAATCGACGGCGCGGACGCGCGCTACCCAATCCGTTGCAGAGGTGCTGCGGCGGCACGACAGCTTTTTCGCCAGCGCCCGGCCCCTGGCGGCTCGCGCCGCGATTCTCTATGACCGCGACGCCATGCTGCTCTATTCCATCGACGGCTGGCGGCGGCCGGGCGATGATGTAGTCCATTCGCTGATGGGTTGCTACAAGGCGCTGCACCGTTCCCGCGTGCCGGTCGATTTTCTGGACACCAGCGAACTGGAAGCCGGGTTGGCCGGGCGCTACAAGGTGCTTTACCTTCCATATTGTTATGCACTGAGTGGCAAGGCGGTGGATGCCATCCGCGGGTTCGTTCGCGCGGGCGGCACGCTATGGGCAGACGGACTGGTGGGCTGGAAGGACGAGCAGGGCGTCACCCGGCAAATGCCGCCCGGACCGCTCTCCGACGTCTTCGGCTTCACCCTGGAGGATATCGACGCGGTATGGGAGCCGTTCACGCTGGCTCAAGGCGCAACGGGTAAGGACGGGGAGTTGTGGCGCTGCGTGATTCCCGAAGGGCGTGGGAGGGTTTTGGTCGAAGGCGCGGACGGACGGCCCGCGGCCATCGAGAATCACTACGGAGCCGGCCGGGCGATCTATTTCGGCACGGCGCTTACGCTGGGATACCTACGGCGAGACAATGCAGTGGTCGAGGAGTGGGTTGCCGGGGCTGCACGGGAAGCTTCCAGCGATCTCCCCGTAGCGCTTGTGGAGAGTCCTGAGAAAGTAAGCTTCCGGGCATTGACCGCGCCGGGCCGCGCCGCGGCGGTGCTGTGCAACTGGGGTGAATCCGGAACCGCAACGATACGGTTCCCGGCGGCTGCTTCGGCATTGGATATCGTCTCGGGCGTAGCATTGGAACTGCGTCTGGTGGACGGATCGAGCCAGGTGACCATGCCGCTGCCCGCGGGCGGATGCGCGGTGGTCTTGGCCGAACTGAGAAAGGAGGGATAGCGAAAGGGTGCGACTGAGCCGTGCTGCACTCGCTTTCGCCGGCGTGCTGACCCTAGCGGCCATCGCATGCCGGCTTTCGCGCGCGCCCGTCAGCATTCCGCGGGTGATCGTGCTGGGCATCGACGGCATGGACCCAAACTTCGTCGAGCGCCACTGGGACGCGTTGCCCAATCTGGCCCGGCTGCGCCAGGAGGGCAGCTTCAGCCGGCTGGGCACCACTATGCCGCCGCAGAGTCCGGTGGCCTGGTCCACTTTTATCACCGGCCTGGAGCCGGACCAGCACGGCATCTTCGATTTCGTGCATCGCAATCCGGCCACGCTGGAGCCCTTCTCTTCCATGGGACGCACCGAGGAACCGCGCTTCACGCTGCCCCTGGGGCCCTACCTGCTGCCGCTCTCCGGCTCGCGGCTGGTTTCCTTTCGCCACGGCACGGCCTTCTGGCAGACGCTGGCGGCCCGCGGCATTCCCGTCACCGTGGTGCGCATGCCCACCAACTATCCGCCGCTCCCGGTGGGCCGCGCGCTCTCCGGCATGGGCACTCCCGACCTGCGCGGCACGCTGGGAACATTTACGCTTTACTCCGACGACCCCGCGGAAACATCGCGCCAAGTTTCGGGCGGCCGGGTGGTGAAGGTGCACCTGGCGGACGGCCACGCAGTGCTGCCTTTGGAAGGCCCACCTAACTCGCTGCGCAAAGACCACGCCTACGCCACTGTAGATCTGGTGGTGGATGTGGACCCGGTGAACCCCGTGGCCCGCATCCGCGCCGGCGGCGAATCGGCCGTGACCAGGCAGGGCGAGTGGTCCGATTGGATGGCGGCGGATTTCCCTTTGATTCCGCACCTGGCGTCGGCGCGCGGCATGTTCCGCCTCTTCGTCAAACAGCTCCACCCGCAATTCGAACTATATGTTTCGCCCGTCAACATCGATCCGGAATCCCCCGCCCTGCCGGTGGCGGCGCCCGCCTCCTTCGGCCGCGACGTTTCCCGCCGCACCGGCCGCTACTACACGCTGGGCATCCCCGAAGACACCTCTGCGCTCCGTCAGGACGTGTTCAGCCTGCCGCAGTTCCTGCAACAGACCCGCCTGGTCTTTGAAAACGAACGCCGCCTGTTGCGCGATGCGCTCGGCAGCTTCGGCCAGGGTCTGCTGTTCTTTTATTTCTCGACCATTGACGAGAACTCGCACATCCTTTGGGGACGCCACGAAGCGGAGTTGCTGGATGTCTATCGCGAGGTGGATGAATGCGTCGGCGAGGCCATGCGCAGCGCGCCCTCGGCCGAGTTCATCGTGCTCTCCGACCACGGCTTCGCCAGCTTCGACCGCGCTGTGCATTTGAACGCATGGCTGCGCGACCGGGGCTTGCTGGCGCTGAACGGTCCACCCGGCGACGACTCCACGCTGGCCAATCTGGACTGGGGGGCCACCCAAGCCTATGCGCTCGGCCTGAACGGCCTGTATCTGAATCGGCGCGGCCGTGAGCTGCACGGAATCGTCGAGCATGGCCGGCAAAGCGCAGCCCTGATCGAGACTCTGCGCGCACAACTGCTGGCTTTCCGCGATCCGGTTAACGGCCGCCAGGTAGTCGAGGCGGTGTACGAAACCAAGCCCTCAAAGGAGAATGTGGCTGCGGCGCCGGACCTGATTGTGGGCTACAGTCCAGGCTACAGGGGATCGTGGCAGACCGCCCTGGGCGGCGTTCCCGAGCCGGAGATCGAGGACAACAACGACGCCTGGATCGCCGACCACTGTATTGACCCCGCCGCCGTGCCCGGAGTGCTGTTCACCCGGCGCCCCATGCGGCTCGACCATCCTCGCCTGCAAGACGTGACGGGGCTGGTTTTGAAGCTGTTCGATCGGCCGCGTAGTGGGGCAGGCTTGTAGCCACGCGAGTTGCGGTGCGAGGGTGTTACTTTTGCTTGTATGAAAGCAGCCTTGTACGGGCGGATCGTCTTTGGCGCGTCGGCGGTGCTGCTCGGCGTCATTGCACTGATGTGGTATGACTCTGACACCTGGCAAGCCCTGCGTCAGATCTGGAGCCTGCCTTTTGGAACCATCATCGGCGGGTGTCTCATGATCGTTCAAATTGCCGGTGGGATTGGGATACAGTACCCGAGGGCCGCGCGTTTGGCGTCGATCGTTCTCGGTATCGTCTATTTGCTTTTCTCCCTGGCCTGCATCCCCGGCATCATTGCCGCACCGGCCATCTATGCGCATTACGGGAGCTTCTTCGAACAGTTTTCCGCACTCTGTGGTGCGATTGCCCTATACGCTGCAACTGAAGCGAATGCAGCACGGGCGGTAGCGTTCGGCCGAGCGGCGCGCCTTGGACTCGGAATCTGCGCGATTTCATTTACGCTGAGTCAGATACTCTATCTTCCTGCGACAGCTCACTTGGTTCCAAAGTGGATTCCGCCAAATCAGACTTTTTGGGCGATACTCACGACGATAGCATTTGCACTCGCGGCGATTTCCATTCTCATCAATCGCCAGGCACGGCTTGCGATTCGCCTGATGACCCTCATGCTGGCACTCTTTGGTCTATTGGTTTGGGTTCCGCGTCTGATCGCTCACCCGGAAGCACATGTGAACTGGTCCGAATTCGGCTTGACTTTCCTCATTACAGGGGCTGTCTGGATGGTGGCTGATTTGAGGTCTTTCTGATTTAGTTAGGCGGTCTTTGCACGCCGCTTAATCGTGCAACCGGAAGTTATACACGGGCGCAGCGACTCCCAGTCCCGCCTTAGAAGGTGACGCCGAAACGCTTCCTTGCCAGCAACATCGTGAGCAGACTTACGCCAACGAACCACAGCAGCCAATGTGCGCCGAAGCCGAAGACATCCACGGTGGCGCCCGGATAAGACACGCCGATCCAGCGCAGCGGGCCGCTGGGCAGACGCGGCTCGCCAGGATAGCGCAGCCATTCGAACAGCGAAGTGACACGCCGTTCCGCAACCACGCCAGAGGGCGCGCCCGCCCGCACACTCTTCGAAAAGGAGACGCCGGCTACACGTAGAATCACGCTGCCCGACGTGGCGCCCATGGCGCGCACGCGCCAGCAGAACTGGCGCTCGCTAGGGATTCGCACGCATGGCGTTTCCACCGCGATGCCGCGCCCTTCGAGCGTGGGGACGAGCGAACCCATGTCGGTCCCGCCGCTGAATTGCGCGGTGACGATGGCGGATTCGCCGAGCGACAGGGGGCGGTGTCCATACACGGCATCCAGTCCGAACATCAGGAGCGTGGCGGGAACCAGGAGCACCGCGGTAGGCCGCAGCATCGACGCCAGGTACCGCGCATTCCAGAACAGCAGTTGTTTTTGCGCCCGGAAGATGAGCGCCGGCTCGTCGGCGTACAGCCGGAAAGCATACAGGTTGGCGCGTATCTTGCGCTTGGCAAGCGCAGCCTGTTCCGCGTTGGAGAAGCGTCCGAGGACCCACAACATCGCGAGGCCGGCGGCGATGGCGATGGCGGTCAGGCTCCAGGTGTACGCCGCCGGGAGCATCAGTCGATGTAGCCCAGGCCTTTCAGCTTGCGGACGATTTCTTCGTCCGATTGCGCATCTTCGAGCTTGGCGATTTCCCGCTCGAGCACGTGTTCGACAAACTCCTCGGGCGAACTGTATCCTCCTGCCGCCGCTACTCTCTTCACCTTCTGCAAGAGATCTTTCTTCAGCTTAATCGTGCTCATAGCAGAGCCTTGCCTTCCATCCATTGCGGAGGCTCGACGCCGAAAAGCTTCAGCGCCGTGGGCGCCAGATCTTCGATGCCGGGATCGTCCGCGGCGATCTTGCGATTCGAGAACAGCACTCCGGGCACCAGCACCGGATCGACGCAATGATCGCCGCTCCAGGCCTTTGGGTTATCCGTGAGCACGGCCGCCGCGACCTTGCCCACGGCGCCCTCCCACGAACAACGGTAGCCCTCGTTGTAGCCCACGATGAAGTCCGGCGCGGCTTCCAGGTAAGGCCCGCGATAAAGCGTTGCGGTCTCGTAGACGGTGCGGATGGGTGTCGCGCCGTCGGCATCGCGCAGCGCGGCCAGTTTGCTCATGATTTCGTGCTTGAGATCTTCGGCTTCCCGGCCGCTCAAGACCACGCCGCGCGCCTCCCGGTTCTTGATGTTCAGATAGAAGCCGCCCAGGCCCAATCCGTAAGCGCGCGTCCGGCTCCAGTCCACGCCTTCGAAGAACGAGCCGCTCTCGCGGTCCCCGTTCCTTAGATAAAGATAGCCGTTGTCGCGCAGCCACGAGTTGATGTTCACGCCCCGGCGGAATGCGCAGAAGCCGTGGTCCGACAGCACGAACAGCGCCGTGCCGCTATCGGCGTAAGGCAGGGTCTCGCCGACGAGCGCGTCCATGCGCCGGTACATCTCCTCGATCACCATTGCGTGCCGGTCCGACGCGCCCAAGTGGCGATAGAACATGTGCTGGATGCGGTCGCTGGTGTCGAACACGCACGCCACCACGCCGCGGCGAGTGCTCTCCAGCGCGTGCAGGAACATCGCCTCGCGTTCTTCAAAGATGCCGTAGGCTTGGTCCAGAAACGCGTCTTCGTCGATCACGCCTTCGTTGAGCGCCCAGGTGTCTTCGGCCATCCCGACGGTGGCGAAGGAGCCCAGCAGGTTCGCCAGATATGCGGCATAGTAAGGCGGGTGGCTGATGGGCAGAGCGGGGCGTTCCGGATCGATGTTGATGGGCGACATATACACGCTGAACTCAGGCTCGGTCTCGGTCAGCAGGAAACGGGCCATGCCGTTCACCTTGACGCCGATGGCGGTGCGGAAGGTCAGGCGCTGCCAACCGGTGTATTCGCCGGGATTGAGCCGGCAGCGGCGCCCCTCGACGCGCAACTCGAAGGCGCTGCCGCGGCGCACCACGCGGAAGGGGATGCGCAGCATGGGGCTGCCTTCTACAAAGGTGTCCTCGGGCCCTTCGATTTCGCCATCGAAGCCATCGGCCGCGCGGCGCAGAGGGTAACGGCTGCCATTCTCGTAAGTCGCTTTTTCGATGCGCGTGGTGAACTGCGAGAAGCTGCCCTGGGTGCCCTTAAGGTCGGGCGTAGCCATTGCGGAGAGCAGTCTGCCATCGAATTTCTCGGGCGGAAAAGTGATGGGCACGCGCAGGATGGTGGAGCCGATTCCCAGTTTGCCGAGAATCTTCCAGAAGGGCTGGCTCTTGCGGCGCAACTCGATCGCCGGCCGGGACAGCGGAATGCGGAAGCGGCCCAGGCGCAGCACGCGCTCGGGCTTGCCCACGCGCGCCGACGAGAGCCGCGGTTGATAGGACTTCAGGCTGCGGTCGAGAAAATCGAAAATGTTGTGGCGCGCCGGGCTCACCCCGGTGGCGAATGTGGACCAGGCCACCGGAGAGAGCGCCGGGAAGGTGGTGCGCAGCCGCTGGTAGCTGCCCTCCGCGGCCAGGCGCGCCAGATTCGGCAGTTTGCCTTCCGCCATCATGCGCTCGGCGATCCGCGGATCGAGGCCGTCGAGTCCCAGGAAGATAATCTTCTTCACGCGCGCATTGCGGAAGCTCTTGCGGTTGCGCACGGCGCGCCAAGCCATGCGGAACGGCCACAACAGCAGCGACAGAAGGCTCATAAACAGACCGGCTGCCAGCGTCAGGAACGAGCCGAGAAAGGCGAAGCCGGCGCCGGGTCCGATGTAGGCGAATTGGGCGGAGTGCGGGTGGGAATAGATCGCGGCCAATCCCGCTACGGCCACGGCGCACTGGATCGCGACTCTAAGATACCGGTTACGCGCGGTATAGTTATTGCCTGTGGCTGCCACGCTTGAATCATTATAACGTCCGCGCTTACTCGTCCCGCAGGCAGGCTCCAAAACAGGATAACAAGGTGTATTTATCCTGCCATTTGGACAACGTACGCGCGAGCATGGCGGTCCGATTTTGGGAACCGGGGCAGACCGTCCATCCTCGCGGACTGTAAGATAATTGTCTGACGCATGCTGAAGCTTACCTGGCCCCGCGCGGCGGCCTGGCGTATCCGCCGCCATCACCTTGATCGACGCGCGCCCGCCTCCAGTGTGCTCGCGGTCGCCAGCCGTCTCTGCGGTTTGCACGCCCAGTTGATGTCCTCGGCCGAGTTGACCGTCTGGGCCAGGGCTGAACACCTCGACCGGCGGGCCGTTCAACGCGCACTATGGGAGGACCGCACACTGGTCAAAACCTGGGCCATGCGGGGCACCCTGCACCTGCTTCCCGCCGATGAATTGCCCCTGTGGCACGCCGCCCTCGGCGCCAGTCGGCGGTTTCTTAAGCCCGCCGCGTGGCAGAGTTATTTCGGGGTCTCGATCGAGGAACTCGACCGCCTGACGGCAGCCGTCGGTGCCGCGCTCGATGGCCGCCTGCTGACGCGCGCAGAGCTGGCTCTGGAGGTGGGACGGCTCACTGGGTCGGCCCATCTCGGCGCCAAACTGGCGGAAAGCAGTTGGGGCACTATCCTGAGGCCGGCCGCGTTCGGTGGACACTTGTGCTTCGGGCCGAGCTTGGGTCAGCGCGTCCGGTTCACGCGCCCGGATACCTGGCTGGCGGCGGCGCGGCGTCCCCTGGGTCCGCCGGTCGATCCACAAGCTGCGCCGGCCGCCGTCACGCGCCGCTACCTGGCGGCGTACGGTCCGGCCACGTACCGCGATTTGGCGCGCTGGTGGGGTGGCAGCGGCGGCGTTTCCACCGCCCGGCAATGGATCGCCTCGCTTGGCGAGGAGGTGTCGCCAGTCGATCTGGACGGAGCGCAGGCCTGGATGCTTGCCTCTCACGCCCGCGAAGTGCGCGAGCTTCCACCAACCCGCTCGGTCCGCCTGCTACCCGCCTTCGATCAGTACGTGGTCGCCGCATCCTGCCACGCCGAGCGCCTGCTGCCCGGCGATTTGCGGCGCCGAGTCTATCGGCCGCAGGGCTGGATTTCCCCGGTCCTGCTGGTCAATGGCCGCATGCAGGGCGTCTGGCGCCACGAAATCAAGGGCTCCCGCGTCGAAGTCGTCATTGAGCCGTTCGTTAAAGCGCCGGTGTGGGTGCACCGCGCGGCCGGGCAGGAAGCCGAGCGCCTGGCTGCGTTTCTTGGCGGCGCCTTGAGCCTCGCCTGGAAGAACTGACCTCGGGTACGATTCGCTCCACCGTCCGCTGGGGTCCGGCCCGCTCGTCTACACTAGGAGGGATCGGAGCCCATATGGGATGGCAAGCAATTCTCATTGCGACCATCGCGTTGCCGTTGTGTCTCGAAGGCGAACTGTTGCCCATCCGGTCCTTCACGACGGCGGACGGGCTGGCCTCCGACCACATCTACTGCATCGTCCCCGATTCCCGCGGGTTCATCTGGTTCTGCACACCTGAAGGACTGTCCCGATTCGACGGTTACCGCATAGTCAGTTTTGGCGCCTCCGATGGCCTCCCGCACCGGTCTGTCGATTCCTTTCTAGCGAGGTCTTCGACCTCAAACCGACGAGCACTCGCCCGCAACTTTTTGTAGAATTCAGGAATGGCGACCATCCCGGAACTTTTGGACGGGCACGT
>Ga0224534_1000379_pt1 | contig 29029 bp, 22 predicted proteins | sample 714E12024metaG_FD_172012 | JGI IMG/M metagenome (GOLD analysis project Ga0224534, IMG submission 172012) | Peat soil microbial communities from Stordalen Mire, Sweden - 717 E1 20-24 | ecosystem: Environmental > Terrestrial > Soil > Wetlands > Peat | place: Sweden: Norrbotten County, Stordalen... | reverse complement strand
CATTGACCGGCCAATAATTCGTCATTTTTCGGCCACCGCGAGGTGTTCCAGTTGAACATCGACTGCCCCTAGCCGCGCATCCAGGCGGTGCAGCTTGCGCCGCGCTTTCTGCTGGTCGACGCGACCGCGGAACAAACTCAGGAGGTGGCGGGTAGCGGCGAGCGATTGGCGGATGGCGGTAAGATCGGCGCCGGTCGCTGGGTGGGGAATCGGGATGGTGGGTACCGCATGGTGTTGCGCCGCATTCTGGCGGGCGAGGTGGAACTCGTGTTGGAGATCGGCTTGGACGAGCCGCACGTAGCGCAGTGTGGTGCGGATGTCGCGGTGGCCCAGCAGTTGCATCAAGGCGGGCAGCGAGACACCCAGGCGGACCATGTCGGTGGCAAAAGCGCGGCGCAAACAGTGCGGCGTCACCGGGCCCGGGCAACCGGCACGCCGGGCGGCGGCGGCCAACTCCAGCCGCAGCGTGCGATAGAGGGAACGTTTAGCGCCGCGGGGCAGCAGCCATGCGGGGCTGCGGGCCAGCAGGGCTGGGCGAGCCTCAGCGCGCAGAGCCAGCAGACGGCCGACCAAGCGGCGGACCTCCGGGTCGGCGGGGACCAGACGTTCGGTGTGCAGCTTGCCGAGGGGGACATGCAGGGCCCATTGGTCCGGTCCCAGTTGACGCAGGCAGTCCGGCGCCAGATCCAGACATTCGCCAATGCGCATGCCGGTGGCGCGCGTGAGCAGTAGGGCGGTGGCGTGCCGATCGCCGGTGCGGCGCAGTTCCTGCTGCAGCAAGCCATCTTCTTCCGGGGACAGCGCGCGGGGCAGCCGGTCGGGCAAGGGGGGAAAGTCGGCGCGGCGAATGAGGCCGGGCGGGAGAGGATGTCCGTTGGCGGCCAAGTCGTCCAACAAGCGGCGCAGACGCACCAGATAGCCGAAGCGGGTTTGGTTGGTCAAGGGGGGAGTTTGTTGGCACAGCCAGGCGAACCAGCCGAGCAGATGAGGATCGCGGCAGAGTTGCGCCGGCTCGCGCACCTGCGGGAAAGCGGTGCTGAGGTAACGGAGAAAGCGGCGGAGCGTGGCCCGATAGCCGTCCACGCTGCCGGGGCGCAGGGTCAAGGCGAGGGTTTGCACTTGCGCGTCCAGGAGTTGTGCGAGGGTGTGCGGGGGCGGACTCATGGAACGGCCTCTGGGGATCTGGGAGAGGTGTCGGAAGCGCGGCGGGCCAGCGCGCGGGCATACTCGCGCCAGACGTCCTGGGGGGCCAGTTGGATGTAGAGCATGGTGGTTTGAATGTGGGCATGTCCCATCAGGCGTTGCAGGGCGGGTAAGGAGATGCCGGCGCGCACCATATCGGCGCCGAAGGTATGGCGGCAGCGATGCGGATTGGCGCGGGGCACCTGGCTACGGCGGCGATGGTGACGGAACAGGGAGCGGAGTCCGGCGGGGGTCATGGGTTGGCCGCGCTGGCGGCCCTTGAGGGAGAGGAATAGGTAGGGGGAGTCGGTGAGTGGCCGTTCCAAGGCGAGATAGTTTTCGAGGGCAGGAATGATTTCCGGGGGCAGCGGCAAGAGGCGTTGCCGCTGGCCTTTGCCCAGCACGCGCAATTGCAGATCGGCTAGTTGCAGATCGGGCAGTTGCAGGGCCAGCGCCTCACAACTGCGCAAGCCATCGAGTAACAGCAAGCCCACTAAGGCGAGGTCGCGAAAGGTACGGAAGCTATGCCAGAACTTAGCCACCTCTTCCGGGGAAAGCGGCAGGATGACGCGCCGGGGTAGCTTTAAGCGGAGACCCCGCGCGATGGCGCGGTGGGGGTGGCCGTAACTGAGTGGGGACCTGGTGGTGTAAGTGCGCTGAAAGTGGGACTGGCCGGCGGGTATCTCGCCTCCACAGTGGAAGCCATAGAGACAATGCAGCACGCTCAGGCGATGGTTCACGGTGGAGGGGTCGGGCGGAGGTTGCTGGTCCAGTTGGTGGCGGACATAGTCGAGCAGGGTAGACTCGGTGATGGCGGAGACCGTGCCGGTGGGGTCCGGCCACCAACGGGCGAAGTGCAGCAGGTCATAAGCGTAAGCGCGCAGCGAACGCAGAGAGAGTTGGCGCACGCGTTGCGCATCCAGGAAAGCATTGGCCCAGGCGATCTCGCGACCCTGGGCATCCTGCAAGCGATAGGGAGACACACTGGCAGGAACCGTAGCCAGACGAACCAGGGTCGGTTTCATGGGCGGCGCGCCCGCTCCAGACAGGCGGTGAAGTCAGCCGCCGTGGCGCCGGCCACAAAGTAGCTATTGGGGTCCTGCCCGCGCGGTAACTGGACGATGTACCCGGCCATGCCGGCGTTTTCCAGGCGGCGGGCGAGTTGCTGCGCCGCCCGCTGGCCGGCGCCGTTCTCATCCTGGTCGAAAACGATGGAGACCGCCCGGCTTGGTGCATCGCTCAGCTGCGCCCACTGCGCCGGCGTCACATGGGTGCCGAGGGCGCAAGTGACATTGCGGAAGCCGGTCTGCCACAGCACCGCCAAGTCGAACAAGCCTTCCACCAGGATCACGGTGGGGTAGGCACTGACTGACTCCCAGGCAAACAGGCCGCCCTTGGAACGGGGCAGCAGGCGATGCGCAAAAGCGGCGCCGATACTGCGGCCGTAGAAGTTCACGATCTGGTTTTGCTGGCGGCAGGGAAAGACCACCCGCCGGCAGAAAGCATCGCGGCCCTGGCGGTCGATCAGGCCGCTGCCGAGCAACTGCTCGAAGGGATAGCCTTGGGCCATCAGATGGCCGCGTAAGTTGCCACCGGGAGCATAGCCGATACCGAGTTCGGCGATGAGGGTGGCATCGTGCAGTCCGCGGGCGGCCAGGTACTGTACCGCTTCCGGATGCCGATGGAGTTGCAACTCATAGAACGCGGCGGTGGGGCGCAGCACGTCGGCCAGGCCCGCCGCAGCCGCGATGTGCCGCTGGAGGAAGTCGAGGCTCTGACGGAAGGAGAGACGCTGGCTCCACTCCACGAACCGAATCAGGTCGCCGCCGCGGCCGCAACCGTGGCAGTAGAACAGATTCTTGCGCGGGTTGACATAGAAGGAAGGACGACTCTCACGATGGAACGGGCAGAGTCCGACGAACTCCCGCCGGTTGGCGGTGGGGCGTGCGGTCCAGTGGCGCTGCCGCAAATAGTCCAGCAAGGGAATGCGCTGTTTAAGGTCCTGCAAATCCGGCATCTTGTCTGGAGTATCCGGCAGGGGCGGCCGGCACACCAGAGGGATGTTGTTTGCAAGATGCTGCGGGGAGGGGCCGTGGGCGCGTGGGGCCTTGCAGGATAAAGACTTGGGCCGCAGCCAAGTTGTTGTTTGCAAGATTCCGGAGATCCAGGGCGGCCGGACCCACCCACCAAACCGCTGCTACGGAAGGCTTTATGTCCAGAGCCGAGTTGTTGTTTGCAAGATCGGCCAGACGCCGGTGCAGGTCCCGCCGCTGCTGCTGGGCCCGGTTGCGCAGGACCGATTGGGGGTGGGCGGCGCGATACTGCTTCCAATAGCCGGGGTGGTTGGCGCGCCACTTCCGGGCGCTGTCGCGGCAGACTTGGCGATACTCGGCATCGCGGACGAGTTGCTGCTGGCGGCTCCGCCGGCGACGCTGTTGCTGGCAGGCGGGGTCCGCGCAGGTGGCCTGCGCGGGATGAAATCGAGATGCTTCGAACGGCCTGTGGCAAAAAAGGCAACACCGCTGGTCCATCTCTTCAGAGTCAGAGATGTGCCCCAGTCGGCGCATCGCCTTGGAAAGAAAGCCGGCAACTGGAAAAGAATAGAGCCTCGGCGCTATGGCTACACGGGTGGGTGACCCGCCAGGATTGGCCGGTTAATGGCACAATCGTGATCTTCTCGTTTGCCAGGCCAGGCGTGCTACGATTAGTATTAGTACGTGGGACAGGCAAAAGACAAATGGGCCGAGGAGCAGCGCGAAGGCGCCGAAATACAAAACCGCATTGACCACGTCGCCAAGAGCAGGGGATTCATCTGCGACCGATGCCAAGAACCGCTACCACGCGAATCCTGGGGCATCCGACGGCTCTGTTCGCTCTGTCAGCAAGTCTTGGACAACTCGTAGCCCTTGTTCCAAACTGACCCACTCGTGGGTTTATACCTTGGTGGCTCACGCGTCTATCCTTTTTGTCTGCGCGCCGCGTTCTGCGCCAGCACTTGTTTGATTTTGGCGGACACCTCTCCGCCAGAAGCCCCCGGCTGCACCACGATATTGAGCCTGCGTGCAAACATCCGCAGCTTTGGGCTAGGTCCATTCTTGCCCCACCTCGGATCACGCCGAATTAGCGCTGTGATAGCGTTGCCACACAGCTCTTCAATCTGGTTGTCGGACTTTCGAATAGCCGGCTCCAGGCTGTTGTACTTCTTGTGTACGAATACACCAGCAATTGTGCCTACCGCGTGCCACACGCCTAGCAAGTCACGCTGCACGCACATACCCTCCCTTGGCGGAGGGAGCGTCACTACGTAAGAGTTCTCGCGCATCTTGTGCCACTTGAAAGACGAGATCTGGATAATCTCAGGCGGGTAGGAAACCTTGAACAGATCCACCTGTTGTGCATACGCCTTGATCTTGTCAGCGTCCTCGACCCTGCTGATGTCTAGGTATGGATTGGTCTTCTTCGCGGCGGCGAGCTGCGCGATGACTTCGCTGATCTTCCTGCCTTTGAGGTCAGCCTTTGGCATCCCAAACAGGGAAGCCAAGCTCACCAGACTGTGCCGCGCCGTAGCGTCTACGAAGTCCAAAACTACGCAATCGTCTTTGACGATGGGCACGCCCGCGCGCCGCGCCGTCAAGAGGTTGTCAATGTCCGCAGGGATGCGCGTGCCCCGCCCCAAGATCTGGGTGTAGAGCCCCTCGCTGCCGGTCGGTCTAGCCATGATGATGCAGCCAACACCGGGGTCATCGTAGCCCTCGGTGAGGATACCGCAGTTGGTGAGTACCGAGAGAGATCCGGCGCGGTGATGGGCGAGTTTCTGATCGCGGAGGGGATCGCCACCCCACACAGCTTCGGCCAGGATGCCACGGCCCTTGAAAGCTACGGCGAGATCCTTAGTGTGCTGCACGTCCACGCAGAAGGCTACGGTCTTGCGGCTCTGCGCGTGCTTCATCCACTCGCACACTATCAGGTCGTTGCGGGCCGGGGTGTTGACTTCATTCGCCAGCTCTCCCAGGTCGAAGTCCCCGGCGAGCTTGTGGACGTGATCCAGGTTGGAGCCGGTCCGTATGCGGATGCCGCGAAGGTCGGCCAGCCAGCCGTTGTTGATGCCGAAGAGGATGTCCTTATCGTCTACGATTTCCTCGAAGACCTGGTTCAAGCCCTCCCCATCCGCGCGATTCGGGGTAGCCGTGGTGCCTAACAGCAACAGCTTCGGGTTCCGCGTGAAGTGGTTGATGACGTTCTGATAGCTGGTGGCGGTCGCGTGGTGCGCTTCGTCCACCACCAGCATGTCGAAGTCGAAGGGGTTGAACTTAGCGAGGCGCGGGCTGCCTTTGGGTCCGATGGTCTGTACACCGGCTACCACAAATCGCTCCTCATCGGAGTACCGGCTGCCCATTTCCAGGCCTACAGGGTGGCCCTCGTTCCAGACTCGCAGCCTGTCCTCAGCCTGGCTTGTAAGCTCCTCGCGGTGATCCAGAACGAGGATGCGCTTTACGAAGCCGAGCTTGCTTGGAAGAGCGCAGAACAAGGCAGTCTTCCCGAGGCCAGTAGCGAATTTTAGCAACTGGCGCGTTACGCCAGCTTGTAGGCGCTCGCCGATGCTGACAGCCGCCGCTAGCTGATAGTCACGTAGCTGCATTGCCCGGCCTGCGAGTATCCAGCCGCGGCGGGCATCGGTAGTTGGTCACTCCGGTGGCCACCTGTCGAAGGCGCCTTGATCGCGCACCGGCAGACGCCCGGCAATGATCGCGGCCTCCAGATCATCAACCGCGGGAGAAGTTGGATGAGGAAGGTTCCTAACTGCTCGCAATACGGCCTCAGGTGAAGTCGCTCTGTCGTAGAGAGAACGCAGACTGTCGACGGCCACCTGCTCCACGCTCTTCTGCTGCGCGGCAGCTACTCCCTCCAGGCCACGTGCTAGGTCATCCGGGATTTGGATCGTCATCGTCTTCCTCGATACCATTCTCTCAACATTAGGGACGCCTCGCATCAGGCTCGTAGAGCGTCTGGACTGCCATCTGGGCGCTCTTCGGCTACTGATTCAGGCAGCAGACAATCTCGCCACGTGTAGCCGCTTCCGGCTTTTTTCCGCGTGCCAGAGGTCATACTGAAGCTGCTGGTTCAGCCAGCTTTCAGCGCTGGTGTCAAAGGCGATCGAGAGACGGACCGCCATTTCCGGGCTGACGCCGGTACGCCCGTTCAGGATGCTAGACAACGCCTTCCGGCTTACGCCAAGCGATCGCGCGGCGTCCGTCACGGTCAAGTTCAGGGGCTCCAGGCAGAGTGCCCTAAGCACCTCACCTGGATGCGGCGGATTGTGCATCTTCATGTTCACCTCAATGGTAGTCCTCGTAGTCCACGCGATCGACGTCCTTCCCGGCGCAGGTGAAAGTGATACGCCAGTTGCCGCTCACCTTCACGGCCCACGTACCCTTTCGAGGGCCGCGCAACTCGTGCAGATCCAAGCCGGGCAAGTTCAAATCACGCGGGCTTTCTGCCACGTTCAGACGACCGAGAATCAGCCGGAGCCGATCCGCGTGTTTCGCTTGAATTCCCAGCTTGGTCCCGGTGGCGAAGAACCGTTCAAGTCCCTTGTGCCGAAATCCCTTGATCGCCACGACTACTAGTGTAACCTACGTGGTTACAGGTTGCAGGACGACACGGCGTGGCGGGGCTAAAGCCCCGCGCGGACTCAAGTCCGCCCCCCATTCAGCTACGTTCATCCTCTCCACCGGTTTCACCAAAAACGCCATATCCGAAAACGGACCGCAACGGATCGCATCGATCGCTGTCTCCTATAAATGCTTTAAGATATGCTTATCATAAATCCCTTACGCTCACGCAATCGAGGAGTGCCGAAGATGAAGATAACTTCCGCTATTCTGGCCGCTCTGGCCGCTATGAGCGCCGTCGTTACGCTGCCCGCGCAGGTAAAGGAGCGCCCCATTCCCCGCATCATGAAAAAGGACGGACGCTTCGCGTTGTTCGTCGACGATGCGCCTTATCTGATGCTGGGCGCCCAGACGCACAACTCCAGCGATTGGCCGGCCATGTTTGGGAAGGTGTGGCCTGCGATGGAATACCTCAACGTCAACACGGTTGAAATCCCGATCTACTGGGAGCAGTTCGAACCGCGGCAAAGACAGTACGACTACACCGCGATCGATAAGCTCCTGGCCGAGGCACGCCAGCATCGCGTGCGCCTGGTGGTGCTCTGGTTCGGGACCTGGAAGAACGGCAGCCAGCACTACATGCCCGAGTGGATGAAACTGGCCCCCGACCGCTATCCGCACATGATCGACAAAAACGGACACTCGGTGGACTCGCCTTCACCCTACGCCACCGCATCGCTCGACGCGGACAAGAGTGCGTTCGCCGCCTTCATGCGGCGTCTCAAAGCAACCGACCCGCAGCGCACCGTCATCATGGTTCAGGTGGAGAACGAACCCGGCACGTGGGGCAGCGTCCGCGATTACTCACCGGCCGCGCAGAAACTCTTCGAAGCGCCGGTGCCTCCAGAAGTCATCAACGCCATGCATGTGACGGCCGCTCCGCCATCCGCGAACTGGCAGGATGCCTTTGGCTCCGAAGCCGAAGTCTGCTTCCATGCCTGGTCGGTGGCGAAATATGTTGGGCAGGTCGCCGCTGCTGGGAAGGCCGTTTATCCGCTGCCGCTGTATGCCAATGCGGCTTTGCGCGATCCGCTCAAGCCCGGCGCGCCCGGCAGTTACGAGAGCGGCGGCCCCACCGACAATGTGCTCCCCATCTGGAAAGTGGCGGCGCCCGCGCTGGATGTCCTGGCGCCGGACATTTATATGAACAACGACGCTGCGTATCTGAAGGTACTCGAACTCTATCATCGCGACGACAATCCCCTGTTCGTGCCCGAGACGGGCGGCGCAGGCAATACGCGTTTCTTCTTCGCGGCGCTCGGCCTGCAGGCCATCGGATACTCTCCGTTCGGCATGGATTACAACGGGACTCGCAGCGCGGCTGAGAGTTCCAAGCCACGAGAAGAGTTCCTGACTCCCTGGGCGATGAACTACAAGTTGATCGGCCCGATGCAGCGGGAAATCGCCCGCCTCAATTTCGAAGGCAAGCTCCAGGCCGTGGCCGAGCAGAAGGACAAGATCACCGACACCCTCTCGTTCGGCGCTTGGAACGCGACAGTATCGTATGGAGCGACCCGCAACAATCGCGCCGTGGGGAACCCGGAGCCGACGGGACGCGTTCTGGTTGCCCAGCTTAACGACAACCAGTTTCTGGTGGCGGGGTACTTTTGCCGCGTCGACTTCCGGCCGGCCGCCGCCGAGCAACACCGCCAGTTCCTGCGTGTCGAGGAGGGAACCTACGAGAACGGCGTCTTCAAGTTCCTGCGCATCTGGAATGGCGACGAAACGGACTGGGGACTAAACTTCGGCGCGGAGCCGCTGGTGCTGCGCGTGTCGCTGGCCACCTATTAGGTTAGATTGGTAAAGAGCATTCCGGGAATCCGAGCACGTAGAATCCAGTTCCAAATCAGGGGGCGCGGCTTGAAGCCTCACGCTCGACCTGGCCAACAATCACCGGCGTGAAACGTGCGAGCTTCTGGGGGAGCCGCACTGCCAAAAGAATCAGATCGGGCGGCGTCCCACTGAGGATCGCGACTCCATCGATAGGGCTGCTGTTTTTCTTCAGAGATGAATGCGTTCCTAAGCCTTCTGTCTGGGCCGGAGTAATGTACTCGACCACTTCTTTGCTTCTGTAGGTCAGCTTATCCAATGGATAGGGGGTAAACGGATACAAGCTTGCCGGAAAGTCAAATCCCTCCATCAGCCTGGTCACGTAAGCCTTATAGGCTGGAAATACTCTGGCGATTATTTGGGCCTTGTCAAAGCGGTCACCGTTTTGATCGCTGTGTCTTACGGAAACTTCAATTGCCGGTCCCTCGAAGCCGCGATATTCCGGTGCGAAGATCCTTCTAGTATCGATTGGCTGGGGGCTCACAAACAGAAGGTTGCCACCAGAACCAGAGATTCCCAGGCAATACCAGCCCCGTGGAGCAAGCACGCCAAAGTCAAGGGCCGATCGGTAATAAGCGAGTACCTGGGCGGCCTCTCCGGTGATCGGTACCGATGTGACTGTGCCCTTGGGTGCGTCCAGGGCCTTCGCCTGGCCTTCAGACCGACATCCAATGAATGGGACAGTGACCTCGGAAACGACAGCCCGCTGGTAACTGGACGCCTCGAGCTTTCCCTGTGCGTCGAGCGAAAGCTGCACGCACAGAGCCGCAACAGCACAAAGTAAACACCGCACTGAACCGTACCTCCTGACTTAAACAGCTTAACGACCCTCGACGAAGTTAGACTCGGTAGTCCCACCCTTTGCGGTAAGGCGTGTCCACCAGCGTGTTGGCTGCGTCGTCGTTGGTGAATTTCATGGCCTGGATGTCCCACGCAAGCACCTTCGCCTCGCGCCGCATGCTAGCCGCACGGGCGCCGCCACCGCCTCCTGCGCTGCCGGGCGGGGGCGCTACGGGCATGCTGTGCCGCCGCAGGGCCAACGTCCCGAGCAGGGCGAATTCCGTAAGGCCGCAGGCGAATTCGACCGGCGTGATCGACTTCTTGCCCGCCTTGCACAGACGCACCCACTCGGTGTAGTGATCCGGCTTCTCGCAGCGCGCCAATGTCGGCGGAGGCTGCGGGAAATCCTTGAAAGCCGCCTCTGGCAGGAGCCAGCCGCCCGGGAGCCCTCGAACCTGCTGGCCGGAGCGCGGCTGGGCGCCGAACGGCAGCCAGGGGTTGCCGCCGTAGAAGGCCGAAATCTGCACGCCTTTTTCGCCAATGAACATGCAGCCGCTGCCCGGCATGGGGACATCCGCGGGCATGCTTTCCGGCCGGGGCGGCGTCAGGCCGCCATCGTAGAAATACACCATCATGGGCGGACGGTTGCCGCGCGCCGAGACGTGCCACTGGACCGTATTGGCGATGCTCATGCATTCGCGGTTGTCCAAGCGCCCTTCGAGCGAAAAGGCCTGGCAACCCACGCCGGCCACCCAGTCCGGCTGTCCCATCTCAAGCTCGTCGTGGTACATCTGCAGCGTGTGGCAACCGAAGTCGCCCACCGTGCCCGTGCCGAAGTCCCACCACGGCCGCCAGTTCCCGTAGTGGTAGGTCTTGTGATACGGCCGATACGGCGCGGGGCCGCACCACTGGTCCCAATTCATCCCTTCGGGCGGCATCTGGGCGTCCGGCCGCGCCAGCCCGCTGGGGCTATAGGTCCCCGTCCAGAAGTGCACTTCGCGAACGGGGCCGATGGCTCCGGTCAGCAGCAACTCGGTGGTGGTCCGCGCATAAGACGTCCGCGAATCCTGGATGCTGGCCTTGGTCGTGCGCTTGGAGGCGAGACATGCCTCCTTCACCCGGCGGGCTTCGGCGATGGTGTGAGTGATGGGCTTGGCGCAATAGAGATGCTTGTCCATCTTCAATCCGGCCAGCGCCAGGTGGGAATGCCAGTGATCCGGCGTGGCGACGATGAGCGCGTCGAAGTTCTTGTGCTCCTTGTCGAACATCCCCCGGAAGTCCTTGTAGACCCTGGCCCGCGGATACGTCTGAAAGACCGGCGCGGAGAAGGCGTGATCCAGATCGCACAGGGCCACGATCTCTTCGTCCTTGCAGCCGTTCAAATAGTTCTTTCCCATGCCGCCGACGCCCACCGCGGCGATCGTCAGCTTGTCGCTGGGAGCCTGATAACCAGCGCCTCCCAGAACATGACGCGGGACCACCAGAGGCGCCAGGCCGGCGGCCAGCGCGGCGCGCCGGGACAGCACCCCTTTGCTTGACTCGTTGGAATCCATCTGCGCTCTCCTTTTCTCAGACTCGGTTTCAATCTCTCGTCAGTTTGACCCGCGGCGGGGCCCCTGAGGCGTCGGCTGAAGGTCGGAAGCCAAGGGTGTCGATAACGGTTCGAGCGGGCGGACATAGATGTTGCGGAACGCCACCGCTCCATGATCGCCCTGGAGCATGATCGGGTTCATGGGTGCTTCCGGAATGTTCATCGCGGCCACCGTCGGACCCAGCCGCTCCACGTTCTCGTGAATCACCTGGCCGTTGTGCAGAATGCGGATGAACTTGGCGTTGGCGATTTTCTTGCCCGCTGCGTCGAAACGCGGGGCCTGAAACCAGAAGTGGAACGACTGCCACTGCCCGGGCGGCCGATCCGCGCGCGCCTTGGGCCCGATGCCACCGTCCACGCCGTCGATGGGACCTCCGCCGTAGTGGTACATGGCGCCGCATTGATCCGTTAGCAGCCGCGGCACGAACCCCCAGCTATCCCAGATTTGGGTTTCGTACAGCCCGTGCATATAGACGCCGGAATTGGAGTGGGCCGCGATCATGAACTCGACGTAGACCTCCACGTCGCCGAACCTCTCTTTGGTGTAGAGATTTGAGGCGTTGCCCTGCGGTTCAACGCCGGTGTTCACGATGCGGTCTCCCGTAGTGGGCAGGCCGGTCAACCGGGCCGGATCGGCCGTGCCGCCCCACACTACGCCGCTGGTTACCAGCCACTTTCCCTTCTTGCTGGGATCGACCAGTTCCCACCCGTCGAGATTCTTGCCGTTCAACAGGCGCTTCCACCCGGTCTGGGTGAGAAACGGCGGATCGCCGTGGTCGCTCCCGTCGTTCAGGGGAGGGAGTTCCGCCGCTGCCACCAGGAGAACGAAAGCCAAGCCCAAAATCGTCGCCAGAATAATACCAGGCCGATAGCGTTTCACGCGTGTGCTCCTTTTGCCCCGCCTCACTACTAACTATTTTGAGGCCGTAATATCCTATACCAAGTCACAATATACATCATGGCGCCGGATCGGCAGCATGGTGCGGACGTTCTATCCGCCGGCGCACCGGCCGGCGCCGGGAAATTGGTGTAGACTATATAGACCGAGCGGAAAATGGAAATCCGGATTAACTCTGTCAGGTCACCCTTCGTGGGATACAAAAAGGAGAAAAGAAATTCAATGATTGTAGGGATGCGGTCTATCGCGATAGCGGCGGCAATAATATCCGGGTTTGCCGCCTCGGAAAAGCTGGTTGCATCGTGCTCCACCCCGGTGGTCACTTATGAGGCTTCGGGGGGATTTGGAAGTAATGTGATCAAAGGCCAGGACGCATTCAAGCTGGGAGGCCAGCCATTCACCATCATTCTCTATGCCTGCGAGGCCAAGCGGCCGGCCCAAACGGGACCGGACTATGCCGCCTATTCTGACATCGCGTTGAAGGGCACCGTCAAATCCGCCCTGATCACGACGCCGTACACCATAAGACCCACCCCCATGACATTCATCTTAGTGAAGCCATCTACCGGCCCGGACTTCGTCGAGGTGGAGGGTAACTTGACCGTATTTGGCAGTTTGATATTTATCCATGGCAGCATCGCGCTGCCGGCTGATACCCTGACCTCCACCAACATCGCTCCTTTTACAAAAGTCCCGATCGTCACGGCCAGTTCGGGTTTCAGCTATTCGTACCCGTTGTGGAGGCCTTCCACCGCATATTCCGTTGGGGAGCAGATCGTGGACCCTTCTGGGAACGCACAGAAGGCGCAGACCCCCGGGACCAGCGGGACCACGGTGCCGGCGTGGAACGAGACCCCTGGAGGAACCACCACTGACGGCACGGTAGTGTGGTCGTGCGTGGGGCCTTACGAAGCCACCGAATTGGCGATCATTGGAACCGCGACCGGTTCCGCCAGCCCGCCGGCGGGACCCAAAGCCGGCGCGCTGCTGCACGCCGATGCCGTCGAGGTTATCACGGCCCATGCGGACGGGACGCAATCCGTGCGGCCGCTGCAGGGTGCGCCGGTCGATCTTTTGGCGTCATCGGACAAAGTAATGCTGCGGTTCTACGCATCCGGCGTGCGCGACGCGTCCGAGGTTCACGTGCAGATCGCGGGACAAGAGGCGCCGGTGTTTTATTCCGGGCCGGCCGGCTATTTCCAGGGATTGGACGAAGTCATCGTGGAACTTCCGCGCAGCCTAGCCGGGATGGGTCGGGTGGACGTGGTGCTGACGGCGGATGGCCAGACGGCCAGCGCCGTGCCTATCCACATTCAATAACCGCCGTCCGTCGCGTTTGCGCATACCCCGGCGACCTGCTTAGATCAGGGCATGATGAGGAAGCTATTGGCGATCATTGGCTCTGCCGTCTTCCTGGTCATCGCCCCCGGATTCGTAGCCGGCCTGGCGCCCTGGTGGATCTCGCATTGGCGAGTCGAAGCACCATTCTTCGGATTGCGGCTTTTCCGTCTTGGCGGGGGCCTGCTGATCGCGCTGGGAGTCATTGGCCTCCTGGACTCATTCGTCCGATTCGCTCTGAAGGGCGTCGGCACACCTGCGCCTGTCTTCCCAACGCGTCATTTGGTTGTTACCGGTCTGTATCGTTATGTCCGTAATCCAATGTACGTAGCGGTGACGGGCGCGATTCTCGGTCAGGGTTTGGTTTTCGGCAACGTCGCGCTGCTTGCATACGGCGGCCTTGTCTGGCTGCTGTTTCACGTGTTTGTGTCGATTTACGAAGAGCCGGTCCTCAGGGCGAGTTTTGGATCCGAGTACGAATCTTTCTGCGCCGAAGTGCCGAGGTGGATTCCATGCGCTAAAGCCGCCCCTTCCGCATCCGCGCGCTAGAATCTTAGTGATGATTCCGACGTCCGGCTCGATGATTCTGTTTGCGGCCTTCGCAGGCATTGCGTTGGCCCAGCCTGAGGTTATGGCTTGGGGCAACTTGACCGGCCTGCGCGTCGAGGGCCACCTGCTGGAGCTCAGCACCAGTATGTGCGTCGCCCAGCCGGAGTTGGCGGGCGTAAGTTGCACCGGCCGCGAGAAACAGCAGAACAATTACTCCCGCAACGGCAAAACCGAAACCGTCACCGTCCGCATGCGCGCCCCGCGCGAGTTCCGCGACCCCCAGGGCGGCGGCTGGACGATGAACGCCACCGAGATCGTGGAAGACACGGGCCCGGGCACCGCCAAAATCGACCTCGAATTCACCTCCCCAAACGAGGCCGATATCGGCGGCGCCTTTCTTGGCATCGAACTCCCCGCCTCGATTTTTTCCGGCGGCTTCGTGCAGCTCATCGAGCCCGATCCGCCCACCGCCCCACAAACGTCTCTCGCCGCGGGCATCGCCGAGCGGAATGAATACCTGCGCGCCACCGCCAAGGGCGCGCGCTTGGTGTCCCGCACCCGCCAAATCGATGTGACGTTCAACGAGCCGACCCTGGTCATCGTCCGCGACGACCGCCGCAAAGGCAGCTACAACCTCCAGGTGCTGCTCGCCGTCCTCACCGGCAAAACCACGGCCGGCCAGACCGGTAAGAAGAGCTTCGCCTTCAAAGTCACCGGCGAAATCGACAAGGACGCGGTCGAAATCACGCTGGACGCATCGCATCCCGGCCAACTGTTCGACGGCCTCGGCGGAAACTTCCGCCTGCAAAGCGCTCGCACCGATCCTCAAGTCATCGACTACAACCTCCGGAACCTGCGCGTTGCCTGGGGCCGCGTCGAAATGCCGTGGAGCCTCTGGCACCCGGATGAGAGCACCGATCCTCTGGCCACCGCGCGCGCGGGCGCATTGCATCCGCGCGTGCAGCAAGCCATGGAGATGGCCCGCCGGCTGGCGCAAAAAGGAATGCCTGTCATGGTCAGCGCGTGGCAGGCGCCCGCTTGGGCGATCCTCGGCGCCAGTCCGGGTCCCCCGCCGCAAGACGGCCCGCGCGGCAATCCACTCAACCCCGAAAAGATGGCCCGCATCAAGGACTCCATCGCCGGCTACCTGCTCTTCCTCAAGGAGAAATACGGCGTCGAAGCCGCCCTGTTCAGCTTCAACGAATCCGATATCGGCATCAACGTGCGTCAAACCCCGCGCGAGCACGCCGAGCTGATCAAGACCCTCGGACCTTGGTTCGCCGCCAAGGGTCTCGCCACCAAGCTCGCGCTCGGCGACACCTCCGACGCCAACCCCATCGATTTCATCCAGCCCGCCCTCGACGACCCGGAAGCCGTCCCGTACATCGGCGCCGTGGATTTCCACTCCTGGCGCGGATGCACGGACGAGATCCTGGCCCAGTGGCGCGACGCCGCCCGCGAGCTGAACGTTCCCCTGGTGGTCGCCGAAGGCAGCACCGATGCCGCTGCGTATCGCTATCCGCAGATTTTCAACGAGCAGTCGTTCGCTCTCTACGAGATCAATCTCTACCTGCGCATTCTGGCCATCGCCCAACCCCGGTCGATCCTCCAGTGGCAACTCACCGCCGATTATTCCATCCTGGCCGGCGGCGGCATCTTCAACGACAACGGGCCGCTCCGCCCCACGCGCCGCTTTTGGAATCTCAAACAACTGGCGGCGACGCCCCCGCGCTCCTTCTCGCTGCCGGTCGAATGCAACAAAGCGAACCTCACGTGCGCCGCCTTCGGCAACATCGCCGAAGGCATCTACACCGTCCACATCGTGAACAACGGCGCCACCCGCGCTGCCACCCTTACCGGCCTTCCGCCCACGGTTAAGCAATTGCGCCTATGGGTCACTGGCGCAGAGCACGGGATGCAAGAGTCCGGCCCCATTGCCGTCACCGGCGGCAAGGCGCAGTTTTCCCTGGCCGCCACCAGCTACACCACCTTGATCGGCGTTAATGAGTGATCGCGGTTGCCGATGCGCGAGGCCGGCAAGAAAGCTGTTGGCTGTCGTATTATTGTTCATACCCTAATTAAGCGTCCGCGCCCCCTTCTTCCGGGGCGCAGAGGAAACATTATGCCAAGCGGTCGGGCTAAGCCCAAGGACACCGACGATTACATTGCATCGTTTTCGCCTGAAGTTCAGGCGATCCTCGAAAAGATACGGTTGACGATCAAGAACGCTGCACCCGACGCGCAGGAGACCATCAGCTACAACATGCCAACGTTCTGGCTGAACGGCGCTTTGGTGTACTTCGCTGCTTTTAAGAAGCACATCGGGTTCTATCCTCCAGCCAGAGGCGATGCAAGGCTGGAGAAGGCGATCTCAATCTACGCGGGAGAAAAGGGCAACCTGCAATTTCCACTCGATCAGCCGATCCCCTACGGCCTAATCCAGAGAATTGTGAAGCTCAGAGTGAAGCAGAACTCAGCGAAGACCCGTTCCACTTGATCGTCGGAAGGCGCCTCTCAGAGCATCTCCCGCGCAATCCGTAGCGCGGCCTCTTTGCCCCGCTCCCCGATCTCGCCCACCGGCCCCACGCACGATGGGCACCCGGACTCGCACTCGCACGCGGCCAGCAAGTCCGCCGTCAGCTTCACCAGCCGGTCCGCCATGCGATAGAGCGGCGCGCTTTGGCCCACGCCCCCCGGATAGCAATCGTATAAGTACAAGTTAGGCTCCTCGCTGAACGCCACGCCGAGATCCCGCGGATCGCACATCAGCAGCAACGCCGCCACCGTGCGCAGCGCGTTGCCCAATCCCACAAGACCACTCTGCCTTTCGGTAGGTGTCAGGTCCGCGAAGCGCGCCATGAAGTCGGCGGGGAAATGCAGCCAGAAGGCCGTCGAGTGCATCTCCTGTTCGGGCATGGAAAGATTGCCCGCGCCCACATTCTCCCCGGTGTAGAACTTGATCTTCTTGAAGCCCACAATCTGGCGATTCACGCGCACGTCGCCGTGACACTTGCGCGCGCCTCCCAACGGCTCGCCCTCGAACTGCTCCAGCGTCTTCACCTGTGTGTAATCGATGGCGTCGGTGTAATAGTCGCAATTCACGCGACGCACGTAGGCTTTGCGCTCCTTGTAATCGAAGCGTTCCACATGATACTGGCGGGCTTCGTGCAGATAGATGGCTTTCTCGTGCAGCGTGGTGAGCGCCGTCGTAAACGATACTTCGGCGATCACCTCCGGATCGCCGGTGATATCCACCACCAGGAAGTTGTCGCTCGAGACGGAGCGCAGGCTGGTGGCGTCGGCGGGATAGGAGTCCGAAGTCCAGTGCCATGCGCCCGCCGAATGATGCAGGAAGCCGGCTTCCTCCAGAAACTGGCACATCTGGGCGGTATCGTGCGCGCCGAACTTCTCGCCATCCTGAATGGGCAGTTCGAAGGCGGCGCACTTCAGGTGCGCCAGCAGGATCTCCAGGTTGTCCGGGTTGATGTAGGCATGTTCCGGCGAGCGGCCGAAGAAGTAATCGGGGTGCTCCACGATGTACTGATCGAGCGGCGCGCTGGAGGCCACCAGCACGGCGGCCGATGCGCTCTGGCGGCGTCCGGCGCGTCCCGCGCGCTGCCACGTGGATGCGATGGTGCCCGGATAGCCCGCCATCACCACGGCATCCAGCGAGCCGATGTCGATGCCCAGTTCCAGCGCGTTGGTGGCTACTACGGCGCGGATTTCGCCATCGCGCAGCTTGCGTTCGATTTCACGGCGCTCGCGCGGCAGGTAGCCGCCGCGATAGCCGCGCACGGCGTCCTTGGGTAGCGGACCACGCTCCACCGCGTCCTTCAAGTAAGTGACCAGGAGTTCGGTGGCCAGGCGGTTGTTGGCAAATACCAACGTCTGCAGGTGGTGTTCGATGAACTCCAGCGCCAGGCGGCGCGCCTCGCCGATGTAGCTGCGCCTGATCCCCAATTGCCGGTTCACCACCGGCGGATTATAGAAGACGAAGAATTTCTCGCCGCGCGGCGCGCCGTTGGAATCGACGATCCGGAAAGGCAATTCGGTAAGCGCCTCGGCCAGTTCGCGCGGATTGGCGATGGTGGCCGAGCAGCAGATGAAGATGGGCTTCGATCCGTAGAATTCGCACACGCGCTTCAGCCGCCGCAGCAGGTTCGCCAGGTGGCTGCCGTATACGCCGCGATAATAGTGCAGCTCGTCGACCACCACGTAGCGCAGATTCTCGAACAGCTTGGCCCAGCGCGTGTGGTGCGGCAGAATGCCGGCGTGCAGCATGTCGGGATTCGTGAGCACGATGTTGGCGCGCTGCCGGATGGCCTTGCGGGCGTCCTGGGGCGTATCGCCATCGTAAGTGAACGCCCGGATTTCGGAACCCATTTCGTCGATGGCGGTCTGCAGTTCGTGGAGTTGATCTTCGGCCAGGGCCTTGGTCGGGAAAAGATACATCGCGCGGGCGCCGGGATCGGCCAGCAGCAGGTTCAGCACGGGCAGGTTGTAGCACAGCGTCTTGCCGCTGGCGGTTGGCGTGACCACCACCACGTTTTGGCCTTGTTCGATCGCCTCGAACGCCTCGGCCTGGTGGGAATAGAGCTGGCCGATGCCGCGGTCCGCCAGCGCGCGCCGCAGGATGGGGTTCACGCTGCCGGGCACATCTCGATAGGTGCCGCTGGTGGCCGGCTCGTGCCGGATGGCCGCATGATGAAAGCGGGTTAACGCCGCTTCGAGCGTAGGAGATTTTGGGGAAGTCAGGGTCAAGTCCATTGAGTTTCGCCTTTTCTTTGCTACCTTACACGAAAAGCGGCTGGATGACAACCCTGTGATTTGCGCTGTGATTTGCCGTTTGGCGCGAAGATTCTCGCCGTTCGAGTTTGCGCCGATTGCCAATCGGCGCGCAGGATTCGATCCTGCCCTACAAGAAGCCTGCGCCTATTGGCCGATACGAAATGACGACGACAGGGGCCCGGCCAATGCCTTATAATCGCCGGCCACCAGTTCCCAGCCGTCCTTTTCAGCGTTGAAGATGGAAAGGTAGAGCGGGTCCAGTTTCAGGGTGACCGTCTTCGATTCGCCTGCCTTCAGCGGCACTCTCTCCCATGCGACGAGGCGCTTGAAAGGCTCGCCCGCGGCGTCCGGCAGCGTTACATAAGCTTGCGCAACCTCGGTACCGGCCCGCTTGCCGGTGTTCTTCACGTTGAAGCTGACCGTGCGCGCGGCGCCGTCCGCCTTCAGAGCCGAATAAGCGAATGTTGTATACGAAAGCCCGTACCCGAACGCAAACAGCGGTTGCTTGTGTTCGGCCTCGAACCACTTGTAACCAACCTTGAGGCCCTCGGTATAGGGCACGTCGAAAGGCGGCGGCCGATTGGCGGGCTTCAGATCGATACCCGGCACCTGCGGGTGCGGCAAGTCGGCTTCGGTCTTAGCGAAAGTGACCGGCGACTTCGCGGAAGGATTCACATCGCCGAACAGGATCGCGGCCAGCGCCTGCGCGCCACCAATCCCCGGATACCAGGCTTCCAACACGCCCTTCACGTCCCCGATCCACGGCATGGAGACCGGCCCGCCGCTCTCGATCACGACGATGGTGTGTGGATTGGCCGCCGCCACGGCGCTCACCAGTGCGTCCTGCTTGTCAGGCAGGGAGAGCGTGGCCACATCCCGGCCCTCGCTCATGAATTGGTTGACGAACACGATGGCCACCTGGGATGCCTTCGCCAGTTTGGCCGCCGCAGCCGGGTCGCTGCCGTCGTTGTATTCCACGGTAGCCTGCGTCGCTTTGGCGCGAATGTATTTCAGGGGCGACGACGGAAACCAGACCGGACGCATCCACCCTGCGCCTCCCTTGCGGTGGGTGACCGCATCTCCGCCGGGCGGGTCCACCTGTGCGGAACCTCCGCCGGAGAGAACGCCGACATCGGCATGCGATCCGATCAGCGCAATGGATGCCACGCGCGCCGCATTCAACGGCAACAGGCCGGCGTCGTTCTTCAGCAGCACGATAGACTCTTCGGCAATGTGCTGCGCATCCTCCAGCCCCTGGAACGGATCCACCACGCTGCGGACCGGCGGATTGTCGATCACTCCGCAAGCGAACATGCTCCGCAGAATCCGATGCACCATATCGTTGAGCCGCGCCTCGGGCACTTCGCCGCTCTCCACCGCTTTCTTCAGCGGCGCGCCGAAGAAAGTCTCGCCCGGCATCTCCTGATCGAGGCCGTTCAAGGCGGCCTTGGTGGTGGAGTGCGTGCCGCCCCAATCCGACAGGACCCAGCCCTGGAAACCCCACTCCTTCTTCAGCACCTGGTTCAGGAGGTAGTCGTTCTCGCAGGCATAATCGCCGTTGAGCTTGTTGTAAGAGCACATCACGCCCGCGGCTTGCGAAATCTTCAAAGCGATCTGGAAGGCCAGCAGATCGGTCTCCCGCATGGCGCGCTTGTCGAGGATCACGTTCAGGATATTGCGCCCGGTTTCCTGGTCGTTGAACGCATAGTGCTTGATGTCGCCCATCACCTGCTGGGCCTGCAATCCCTTCATGAGCTGGCCCACGATGATGCCGGCCAGAATGGGATCCTCGCCGGCATATTCGAAATTGCGTCCGTTGCGCGGCTCCCGAATGAGATCGACGCCGCCGCCGATGGACATGTTGGTACCCTGGTCGCGCAGCTCGCGGCCGATTACGGAGCCGTACAGATATGCCGCTTCGGGATCGAAGCTGGCCGCCGCGGCGAGCGTGGAGGGAAGCAGCGTGGCATAGCGGCTCTCCACCGCCCCCATGCGGACCCCCACCGCGGAATCCGCCAGGTTGATGGCCGGGATGGCCAAGCGCTCGATTCCGGGCACAAAACCGGCGCCTTCATTGGATCCGGGCGGAATCGGCGAGCCTGGCCGCATCGCGCCCCAGCCCGTGCCGTGGACCAGTTGGATCTTTTCGTCCAGCGTCATCTGGGCGATGACGAGGTCGGCGCGCCGATCGGGCGGCAGGGTCTTGTCCAACCAGGGGCCCTGGACCTTCGGCGGCTTGGCGGGTTGCGCGAGCAGCAGGGCGGGAATCGCGAGCAGCAGCGCGCGACGGGTAGTGAGGCGTCGATTTCGCATAGGTACCCATATTATAATCGGATCTGAAATGTGCCGGATTTTGTTGGCAGGCGTACTGACCGTTTCCGCCGCGCTGGCGAGCGGGAATAATTACAAGAACTTCGATGTGGCCGTGTACAGCCGCGTCTACGAGACCAGGCAGATGAAGGATCCCGCCTGGCTGGAAAGCCATTGGGAAGCCATATCGCGGAACATGAAGGTCGACAAGATCTACCTGGAGACCCATCGCGATACGGTGATGGTGGATCAGGAGACGCTCGATCAGGCCAAGAAGTTTTTCGCCGGCAAAGGGGTGAAGGTTGCGGGCGGGATCACGGCCACCATCAACGAGCGCAACCGGTTCGAGACCTTTTGCTACTCGGACCCCGCCATGCGCCAGAAGATGAAGGAAATCGTCGAATTCACGGCACGCAATTTCGATGAGATCATCCTGGACGACTTCTTCTTCACCGATTGCAAGTCCGACGGCGAGATTCAAGCCAAGGGCGACAAGAGCTGGACGGCCTACCGGCTGGCCCTGATGGAAGAGGCCGGGCGCAACCTGGTGGTCAATCCGGCCAAGGCAGTCAATCCCAAAGTCCGCGTGATTATCAAGTATCCGAACTGGTACGACCATTTCCAATATCTGGGATTCAACTTAGAGGCTGAGCCTAAGTACTTCGATAAGATTTACACGGGCACGGAGACCAGGGATCCGGCCGGCAATCAGCACCTGCAGCAGTATCACGGCTATTCCATCGTCCGCTATTTTGAGAACGTCAAGCCGGGCGGGAATGCCGGCGGATGGGTCGACCAGGGCGGCGCGCAGATACAGGGCCGCTATGCGGAACAGATCTGGCTCACGCTTTTCGCCAAAGCGCCGGAGGTCACGCTCTTCAATATAGGGTCGCTCTACCAGCCTGCGGCCGTCCCGGAGTCGCAGGCGGCGCACATCGCGGGCGAGGTATTTGCAAAGGTCGATGGGTTTCTGGGCGATCTTGGCAAACCGATCGGCGTGAAGACCTATAAGCCGTTTCATTCGTCGGGCGAGGATTTTCTGCCGAGCTACCTTGGCATGATCGGGATTCCCATGGACATCGTTCCGGAATTCCCTGTGGAGGCTAAGACTGTCCTGCTTACCGAGCAGGCTAAGTTCGATCCGGACATTGTCGGTAAGATCAAGAAGCAGTTAGCCGGCGGCAAGGACGTGGTCATCACATCCGGCTTGCTCAAGGCTTTGCAAGGGAAGGGCCTGGGGGACATTGTCGAGCTGGAGTATACCGGCCAGACGGTGTCCACGCGCGAGTTTCAGGGGTTTCGGCTGGGCGGCGCGAATAAAGCCGAGTCCGACATTCTGGTTCCGGAGATCCGCTATGCCACCAACGATGCTTGGGAGATTGTCAGCGGGCTGACTTCTCCCACCAGGACTTCGGGAACGCCTATTCTGCTCTCCGCCAGATATTCCAAGGGCATGTTGTATGTGCTGACCATCCCGCAGGCTTTGGGCGATTTGTATAGCTACCCGGCGGGAGTTTTGAGGGCGATTCGCGATGTATTGGCGAAAGATATGTATGTGCGGCTGGATGCTCCAAGCCGGGTCAGCCTGTTCGTGTATGACAACGACAGGTTCATCGTGGAATCGTTCCAGGAGAATCCCGTGGACGCGCGGATCGTTACGGATAAGCGGATTTTGAAGCTGCGGGATGTGGTCAGCGGCGCGGAGTTGAGCGGGGAGCAATCTGCGGGCGGGACGGTATTTACGACGAAGCTTGAGAGAGCGTCGTACCGGGTGTTCGCGGCGGTGAAATAAGACAAATCGGCCGCCGATGAACGCCGATAAGACAAATTCCCTTGAGTGGCGAGGAGTCAGATGCCTTTCAGGAATATGCTTTGCCGACAAGCCAACGTGCCTTCGATCCACCGGCTCAACTGAGAGATGAGCCGCGGCAGGCCCGACTTAACGGCGTCGAAGTTTTGCACCCTCCAGTTCAGCGGCTAACGGTTGCCAGTCTTCTTCGATCGCCGACCATTCGTCCCGCCGTATCTCTGTAACTCCCCAATGGCTGAATTCCTGGTACGCCGCGCAGTGCCTTCTGACGCTTGGCTCAAGGAATCCAAATGCATCTTCACTGACCCAGACCGAAGCTCCCGACAGCGTCGATCATGACGTTATAGGTGACCGGATTTAGCGGCGTTGCAGCTTCCCTGCATCGAAGCGATCCACTGGCGGATGAGGGCCACGCCTTCCTGGTGAACCATGGTGCGGCCTAACTCCGGCATCATGATTTTGGGCGTGGTCGACTCCATGCGATGCACCAGGATGGATTCCTCGGGCCTGCCTTGCACCACGTCGAACAGCAGATCGCCCGATCCCTGTCCGGCGGAAACCGGCACTTTACACAGGCCCAGCCGCATGGGATCGGTCTGCGCGGCCATCAGGTAGAGACCCGTGGTGTTGGCCGGGCCGCGCGGATTGTGGCAGTGCCCGCAGTTGGTTTCCAGGTAGGCACGGGCACGGGCGTCGAGGGTGCCGCTCGATGGATCGTCCCATACGGCCAGCTTCGGCGCGCGATCCGGTGGCGGCGCTCCCTTCAGGTAGCCGACCTTGGTCCAGTAGCCGAGTTGGTTGAAGCGGCCTTCGGGATAGTTGAAATCCTTATTGAGATTGCGCGCCTTGGGGCCGATGGGCGTCACGGTCTTGGACCTGTCGTGACAGCCTTTGCATTGATTGGTGTTGGGGATTACGTAGTCGATGGTGTAGCGGGTCCCGGATGGGTGGACCCAGTGCACGGTGGCCGGGTCGGCGGCCACGTCGAGTGTCGCTTCTGTTTGTTTTCGGTTCCACACGTAGGGTAGAGTGACCCAGCCGGATTGGCCGTTCACCAGCAGGCGTGTCTCGATGATGCGCTGCTTGCCGCCCTGGTCTGCGTCGGGAAAGGCGAAGGTCTTGGAGAAGATGGTGCCTGCCGGGAAGTCGAAGGCTTCGGTGTCATTGTAAGTGGCCGAGGTGCCGGGGGGCATCCAGACAAAGCGGTACTTAGTCGCGTAGTCGGAGAAGAGCGGCGTGTTCAGGTCGTAGGGGATTACTCCGGCGTTGGGCTTTAGGGCGGCGGGATCTCCGATGAAGAGGCGCCAGGCGGAGAGCTTGGCGGGGTATGGCTCGGCTAGGTGCGGGTGGACGCTTCGGCTGCCGCAGGACGTTAGTACGAGAGCGGCAAGGGCGAAAGAGCCGCCTGAAAGGCGGCTGCGGCCAAGATTGGCCGCCCTCCAAGAGTTGTACAATTAGTTGCCTCCTGGCAGGTTGACGGCGGCCAGCGGCGCGAGTGAACAGTTGTAGGGCTTCAGGTCGCGGCTAACGTGCTTGAAATGGCCGCCCGCATCGTAGTTCATGAAGTTGGCGTCGCCGTTATTCTGGATGCAGATCCGCAGATCGTCGGGCAGCCGCCTGCCGGCCACCAGTTTCTTCGGGTTCACGATCCCGTCGAACAGAATCGCCGGCATGGGCTTGCCGACCACCGGCGCCAGCACATCGGCGTATTCACCGCTGGGAGCCGTTCCGCCGCCGGAAATCGTATTGTCGTGGACATAGATGGCTTCCGGAAACGGATCGTAGCTCGCGTCGTTGATGGGATTGCCCGTGGTGTAGTAACTGATCACGGAAACGTTGGCGGTGTTGTTGTCCTTGATGGTGTTCTTGAAGACCTCGACGTGATTGGTGGCCAGCACGATGACGCCGGTGCCGGTGGGGACCTTGGCCACCATGCTGCCCTTGGCGCCGAAGTTCTGCGTGTTGTTCTCGACGATTTCATTGTTGAACACGCGCGTGTTGCCGCCGCCCTTCACCGGCAGGTCGGGCAGGTTGAACACCAGGATGCCGCCGGTGTTGTGTGTGGACTTGTTCTCGTAGACATCGGCGAACTGGGAATTCTCGATTTCGATGCCGGCCACGTTGGCCTCGGCGCGGCTGCGGCGCACGACGATATTGCTCGACTGGCCTACATAGATGCCGGCGTCGGCTGCGCCGATGGAGACGGATTCCTCGATCAGCACGTTCTTGCACTGCACCGGGTAGATGCCGTAGGAACCGTTCTTCTCGCTCGGGCCGCCGGTCCACTCGGTGCGCACGCGGCGCACGGTTACGCCGTTAGCGCCGTTGATTTTGAGCGCATCGCCCTTGGTGTCCTCAATGGCGAGATCCTCGATGGTGAATGCGTTGGAAGTCACCGTGAGGCCGGCCGGACCGCTCTTCTGGTTCTTGAACGAGAGGATGGTTTTGTCGATGCCTTTGCCGCGGATGGTGACGTTGTCGACCGAAAGGGACAGGGCGCGGTCCATATCCAGACGGCCTTCCGGCAGTTCGATGACGGCGCCGGGCTTGGCTGCGATCAGGGCCTCTTGGAATTTCTTCTGAAAATCTGGGCCGGCGGCGAGGCCGGAATCCCTTCGCGCGCAGGAGACGCAGAGGGTGAAACTCAGCGCGGTCGCAAACAGGGCGGTAGCGGTCTTGGTCACGAGAAACTCCAGGGCCATGGTATGGCGGGGGACTAAGAAAGGATACCGCTGCGGGTTTGGCGTACGCAAGCGTCGCGCGCGTGGCTTCGCCTTACTTTCGCCTCGCTGCGGAAACTGGTATAATCTCCTTTCGGCACTTTAAAGGAGTCCTCGTCATGGATGAAAAAGAACGCGCGCGCGCATTAGAAGCCACTCTGGGACAGATCGAAAAGCAGTTCGGCAAAGGGTCCATCCTGCGGCTGGGTTCGAAGGATGCCATCGTTCCGGTGGCGGTGATTTCATCGGGATCGATCTCGCTGGACGCGGCGCTGGGCGTGGGCGGCTTTCCGCGCGGCCGCGTGACCGAAATCTACGGACCGGAGTCGTCGGGCAAGACCACCATCGCGCTGCAGGTGATCGCGGAAGCGCAGAAGAAGGGCGGCATGGCGGCCTTCATCGACGTGGAGCACGCGCTCGATCCGGCGTACGCGCGCAAGCTGGGCGTGGATGTGGACAACCTGCTGGTCTCGCAGCCGGATTACGGTGAGCAGGCGCTCGAGATCACCGGCGCGCTGATCGCTTCCGGCTCCATCGACGTGCTGGTGGTGGACTCGGTGGCCGCGCTGGTGCCCAAGGCCGAGTTGGACGGGGAAATGGGCGACAGTCACATGGGCCTGCAGGCGCGGCTGATGTCGCAGGCGCTGCGCAAGTTGACCGGCGTGGTTTCGAAATCCAAGACGTGCCTGATCTTTATCAACCAGATTCGCGAAAAGATCGGGGTCATGTTCGGCAACCCGGAAACCACTACCGGCGGACGGGCCTTGAAGTTCTACGCGTCGATTCGCGTGGATATTCGGCGCATCGCGGCGATTAAGGATGGCGACGTGGTGGTGGGAAACCGCACCAAGGTCAAGGTGGTGAAGAACAAGGTAGCTTCGCCGTTCCGCGAGGCGGAATTCGACATCATCTACGGCGAGGGCATTTCGAAGGAGGGCGATCTGCTCGACCTGGGCGTGGCGCAGAACCTGATCGAGAAGAGCGGTTCGTGGTACAGCTATAAGGGCGACCGCATCGGGCAGGGCCGGGAAAACGCGCGCCAGTTTTTGAAGGACAATGCCGATATTCGGTCGGGTATCGACACACAACTGCGGCTGCAGTTGGGCTTGCTGAGGGCGGAGGCGGAGGGGAAGAGCGTTCCGGTGACGGAGACGGCTCCGAAGCCTGCCGTGGCTGCTGCGGCGCGAAGATAAGAGCGGGTCCGGGGGACCCGCGCAGGCCGGGGGCCTGCCCCACAAGCTACAATAGAAGTATCCATGCGAGGCACGCGCTGGCTCATCCTGGTGGCCATAGTTCTGCTGCTGGGGGGCGTTGCGGCGACCTACCGGCTCCAGAAGAGGGAATTGCGCGACGAGGCTCCGGCCAAACCCGCGGCTATGGCGCCGGAGTTGAGCTCCGCGGCGGAGGATTGGAGCTGGATCGAGACCTCCGAGCCGCCGGAAAGCCGCACGATTTGCCGCATCACGGCCAAGGACGCGCGCCAGGCGAAGGATTCCAACCACATCGAACTGGAGCAGGTGGAATTGCGCATGCCGTCCATGCACGCAGACACGTACAATCTGGTACACAGCGCGCACGCCGAGTACAATCAATCCGACAAGCGACTCTACTCCGACGGCGCGGTGGATATCACGCTGGCCGTCCCGAATGAAGGGCAGCCCAAGCACACCCTGGTCTCGATCCACTCCTCGGGGGTGACGTTCGACAGCGGCACAGGGAAGGCGATTACCGACCGTCCCGCGACTTTCCAGTTCGAGAACGGGAACGGCAGAGCCGTCGGCGCATCCTACGATCCCTCGACGCGCGAGCTCGACCTGAACAGCCAGGCCGTATTGCATTGGAACCCTCCGGGGCCGCATGCCAAGCCCATGAAGATCGAAGCCGGCCAGGTGATCTATCGGGAGAACATGGCGGGCATCTGGCTGATCCCGTGGTCCAGGCTGACCCGCGACAATACCATCGTAGAAGCGGGCGAAACGGTGATCGCGCTGCAGGATGGGTACATCCACCATGTGGACGCGCAGAAGGCGCATGGCACGGACTCTTACCCGAGCCGCAAGCTGCAATATGGCGCCGACCATCTGTCGGTCGATTACGACGATACGGGCGCGGTGGAGAAGATCACCGGCGAGGGCAACGCGCGCCTGGTTTCCGATTCGGAGGGCTCGCAAATTACCGCAACGGGCGACAAGGTGGACCTGCAATTCGCGGACTACAATGGCGAGAGCACGATGACAATGGCGGTGGTCAGCGGCCACGGGTTCCTGGAGTCCAAACCGCTGGCGATGCCGGGCCACGATCCCGCCGAGACGCGCATTCTGCGCAGCGAGATCATCCAGATGAAGATGCGGCCCGGCGGGCGGGAGATCGCCGGTCTGGAGACGCACACGCCCAGCGAACTGGAGTTCCTGCCCAACTTGGCCAGCCAGCATCACCGCAAGTTCATCGGCGAGCCCATGCGGATCGGATTTGGAGCGCAGAACCGCATTCAATCCTTCACCGCCGAGAATTGCCGGACGGTGACCGACCCGACGCCCGAGGAATTGGCCAAGAAGGGTCCCGTGACCACTACCGTGAGCAAGAATGTTTCGGCGGCGTTCGATCCGAAAAGCAGCCAGTTGACGCGCATGGAACAATGGGGCGATTTCTCCTACGAATCGGGCGACCGCAAAGCGCGCGCGGACCGCGGCATTCTGGAACAGGTGGAGAACCGCATCACGCTGGACAAGCACGCGCGCATGTGGGACAGCACCGGGAACACCATCGCCGACCGCATCGTGCTGGACGAGAAGAGCGGCAATTTCACGGCCGTGGGCCACGTGAATACCAGCCGCATGCCGGACCAGCAGAAGAAGAAGAGCGACTCCGCGATGCTGTCGGGCGACGAACCGCTGCAAGCGGTGGCGCGCAGCATGAGCTCGGCCAATCACAACAAGCTGGTCAAATACGACGGCGACGCGGTGCTGTGGCAGGGCGTCAACCGCATCCAGGCGGACCGCGTCGAGATCGACCGCGACAAGCGCTCGATTCTCGCCGACGGCCATGTGGTCACGCAGTCGCGCGAGGAGAGCAAGGGGGGCGAGACCGCACAGGCTGAAGCCCGTGCCACCACAGACACACAGGCTGAAGCCCGTGCCACCAACCCGATCTTCACGCTGGTGAAGGCGCCGCACATGGTCTACACCGATGAGGACCGGCTGGCGCATTATTCCGGCGGGGTCCTGCTGAACCGCGCCGGTTTGCAGATGAAGGCGGCCGATCTGCGGTCCTGGCTGGCCGAGGAGGGCGCCGACAATCGCTTGCAGAAAGCCGTGGCCGATGGCGCGGTGGAGATCGTGCAGACCGGGCCGATCCGCACCAGGACGGGTACCAGCGAGCACGCCGAGTATTACACTGATGATGAGAAGATCGTCCTGCGCGGCGGCGACCCTAAGATGAACGACAGCCTCCGCGGGAGCACTCGAGGCACGGAGTTGACCTACTATTCCAACGACGACCGGTTGCTCGTGAAAGGTTCGGATGGCAAGCCCGCCATCAGCCAGATCCGCAAGAAACACCCGC
>Ga0224534_1000377_pt1 | contig 29097 bp, 27 predicted proteins | sample 714E12024metaG_FD_172012 | JGI IMG/M metagenome (GOLD analysis project Ga0224534, IMG submission 172012) | Peat soil microbial communities from Stordalen Mire, Sweden - 717 E1 20-24 | ecosystem: Environmental > Terrestrial > Soil > Wetlands > Peat | place: Sweden: Norrbotten County, Stordalen... | reverse complement strand
CAAGGAGCCCGACCAGTAACCTCACGTGCCTCACGTTCCTCAACAACTGTCAGATACTTGTGAGGCACCGGCCGAATATCAGGCGGCCCTCACGTGCCTGATGCTGAGAGACCCACCGTAGATAACGACAAAGTGGCGAAGGTCGTGGAGCCTGACGTGGCTGAGACCGATCTCCTTTCGGAGTCGAGTCCAGCGCCCTGTGACCATGTCGGGTCGCCAAGGTTGCCGGCCGAGCCGGTCGGTGGCGAAGATCAGCTCCGACTCGTCGAGTTCCCGCCCGGTCGCCGCGGCGCCTCTTGTCACACATGCTCGTCGCTCCAAGAGGGCATCGACAGCCTGCGTAGTGAGCGACACGACTCGAGGCTTGCCGGTCTTGGTGGACTTGATGACCACGCCGGCGCTCGATGTCGCCGAGACCGACCGCTCGATGCGCACGAAGCGTTTGTCGAGGTCGACATCGCACCATCTGAGCGCGCATACCTCGCCCCGCCGGGCCCCGCTCGCGATCGCCACAGACAACCAGCACCAAAACTCCACGTCGGCCTTGCGGGAAGCCGCCAGCGCGGCGCGGATGTCGTCCACCCCGGGCGGGGTGATCGTGACCCTGGCGACGGGAGGCCGCGTGGCGTTGGAGACCGGATTGCGGACCAGCCATCCCCAGCGCACTGCCTGGGCGACAGCTCGGTGAAGGACCACATGGGCGCACCTGACCCGCGATTGGCCGAGTCCGGCGGCCTTCATGCGCGCATAGAGCTGATCGCAGTCTCGCGGGGTGAGCTTCCAGAGCGGCATCTCGCCGAGGGCGGGCTTCAGATGGCGTTCGGTGACGCTCAGCCAGTCGGCTCGCGTGGTAGGCCCGAGTGTCGCCGAGGCCAGGAACTGGTCCAGCAGGTCCCCGAGTGTGACGCGACCACCTCCATAAAGGCCGCCGCCCGCGTCCACGACCATGCGCTGGAGCGCGTCCTTGGCCTCCGATCTCGTGCCGTGAACAGTGCGTGACAAGCGCCGCCGTTCCCCGGAGACAGGATCCGGGTCGACGGCCACCTGCAGCCTCCATCGCCCCGAGCCTCGATCGGTCATCGTGCCTATGCGTGGTTTGCTCATCGTCAACGATGCACCACCGCCAATGGCACCAGAATGGCACCCGTATCCAGACAAGTTTCTCCTGGTGGGGGCAGCCCCCAGCCTCCAGCACCGTTCGCGAATGGCACCAAATGGCACCCGACGTTGGCATGATGACTGCCACTTGATAGCTACTGCAGCCGCCCTACCAGGGCTTTCCTTCGGAATCAAGGGGAGCGGGCGACGAGAATCGAACTCGCGTTCTCAGCTTGGGAAAAAAAGGGCGGTCAGGCGTACGAGGGCGAATCAGGGCGACCTATTAGGGCAGGTAATCGCGTTATCCGCACGTTGCCGAACCACCCCGAACGGCGGTGTCCGCGGGATGTTCGCGGGATGAAGGCTCACTGCTAAATCAGATTCTCAGCTTCCCGCGCGTACGCCAGGTGTCAACCGGTCAGCGACGCAAGACACGTCTGGTAGCCGAGACGACGGGCGACCGTGAACGCGGACGACCTTCGCGCCGCGACCGATTGGCTGCCGTACGCTGACTCGTACGTCCCCAGCTCCGCGGCATCGGGACGCCCCAGGAATGTGGCGATGCAAGCACGGCGAAGTCCGTCGGAAGCCGAATGGAAGACTGATGCCCCCCTCACTTTGCTGCCCTGGCGGCCCTCCGCGATGCGGTGGAGCGCCCGAGCGGCGAAGGCAACATCCGGCGTTCCTTCATCTTCGATGTGATCGCGAAGGACCCGATCGACCTCATCATCGGATCACCTATCTGTGGCCCGGGGCAACGATTCACGACACAATGCCGGCAGCAAGAACACACGCGCACCCTGACCACGGGACGCGTGGCGTCCGCTGTGTGGAGGAAGGACCGGACGCGCTCGAAACGAGAGGCACTGGGCTGCCTAGACGGCAGCATCGAACCCGGAGGCAGCAAGGCCACACGCGACGTAACGTTAGGTGTCTGTCTCGCTGGCCGACAGCTAAGCCGGACATCTGCCACTCCCGAAGTCACATGCTCCAGATAGTGATCTGGCTAGAAGGAGGAGCCAATATGGCCATATGTACGACTTGCAAAGGACGAGGCAGATGCCCTCGATGCAATGGGTCTGGAAAGACAGGCGGCATTCTGGCAGGACCTTGCCCTACTTGTCGCGGGAAAAAGGTCTGCCCGACTTGCAACGGTACCGGACGCAGTTGAGCAAGGCATGTGAAGTGCCGACCACGCCAAGCGCTGCGAGTGAAGGAGCTGACTGTTAAGGATGGCCTTTTTTAAGAAGAAGAACTCCACGATTGACGTAGTTGCGGAGCTGCCTGCTCTCGATGCATCCTGGTTCGACTCGTACTTTGACGCAATCCTGCGGGACGCGAGAGTGCCGCCAGACGACGGTCAGAATCGCATGCAACTCATCACCTTCATCTTGCAGCAGACGATTGATAGCACAATACAGGCCCTATTAAACGAATTACGGATCGCACCAGACGAATATCAGAGATTGGTCCGATCGACGCCGCCTGCAAGTCCGGCTCAACGGGCCGCATTCCTCGTTTCGAAGAGTCCGAGCGCTGCCTGGGTGCTCGTCAACCAGCTCTCCAAGCACGCCGATCTAGCAGTGCAAGCCGGACAGATGTACGGCAGGATGCGGTTCTTCTCGAGCCAATGTTGTGGCGAGCCGACGGAATTCGATTTACAAGATGCTTCTGCCTATTGCTCGCGTTGCCACCAACCGGTTCTGTTCAATAAGACGACCTGATAGTGGGGGTATTGTGCACATAGCTAGTCCCCTATCCTCAACCGGTTATCTCGTTCCGGATGACCTGGGGAAGGGTCGTTAAGTTGTCGTTGCCTTCGGCGTGCCCTTCGGCGCAAATGGGGCCGCCAGGTTTCTGCGGAGCTGCGGGCATATTCCACCTGTACGAGAACGCAAAGGCTGGGCAAAGCTGCGGGCCGCATCGATGCCACGGCGCGTACGCGAATACCTTCAAAGAACACATTGTCAAATATGTTGCCTCACGATGGGTCTGAACGCGGTCTGGTCTCTCCTTAGGCGAGTGCTCGGAGCGATTCCGCGCTGGATGTCCAAATTCCTCGTTGCATGGTTTAAGTGGTTTTGGCGACTCACCAACACCGGCAAGGTGATAGTGACAGGCGCAGAGATTGTTGCCCTGTGGCTCGCGGTTTCACACACTGAAGGGTGCAATTACTCTCCCACCAGGTTTGACGGGCCAAGACGCCCCAGCGAGGATGATGGCGTGGCCCTGTCGTTCCTCTACCGTCTGGCGCGTCGCGCGCTCGAGTTGGTCCGCGTCCACCGGATGGAGGCCATTGCCAAAGACGTGGAGATCCTGATCCTGCGTCACCAGCTCTCGGTCCTCCGGCGCCAGGTCAAGAAGCCGAGACTCACCTGGTCCGACCGTGCCCTCATTGCGTTGCTCGCTCGTCTCGTCCCGCGCGAGCGTTGGTCGTCGTTGTTTGTCACGCCGGCGACGATCCTCGACTGGCACCGCCGGCTCGTTCGGAGGCGCTGGACCTATCCGAGCTGCAAGCCTGGTCGGCCAGCGCTGCCGGCCGAGACCGTCGAGCTCGTCGTGCGTCTCGCGAGGGAGAACCCCCGTTGGGGATATCTCCGGATCGTCGGGGAACTGAAGAAGCTCGGCGTCACCGTCTCAGCGACGAGCGTGCGCAACATCCTTTCTCGCCACGGGCTCGGAACGGCGCCGCGACGAGTCGGCCCGAGCTGGACCGAGTTTCTCCGCGCTCAGGCGGCAGGCATCCTCGCAACGGACTTCTTCACCGTCGATACCGTCTCGCTCGAGCGGCTCTACGTGCTGTTCGTAATCGAGATCGAGAGTCGCGTGGTCCACGTCCTCGGGGTCACGAGACACCCGGTTGGGACTTGGGTGACCCAGGTAGCCCGGAACCTCGTCTCCGACCTCGACGAAGGCGGCCGTCGCTTCCGTTTCCTCGTTCGCGACCGGGACACGAAGTTCACGCGTTCCTTCGACGAGGTCTTCGCCTCGGAAGACACCGAGATCATCCGCACGCCGGTGAGATCGCCTCGCGCGAACGCCTACGCCGAGAGGTGGGTGAGGACCGCTCGTCAGGAGTGCCTCGACCTCCTCCTCGTCGTCTCGTGCCGCCATCTCGAGAGAATCCTTCGCCGCTACGTCAGGCACTACAACGCGGCTCGACCTCATCGCGGGCTCAGCCTTATTACGCCGATCGCGCGCTCCGAACCGAACGTCGACGCCGTGGTCCGACGACACTCCGTTCTCGGAGGCATCATTCACGAGTACGAGCGGGCCGCCTGAACCTCTACACGGGAGCGGACCGCAGACCCGGCTCATCGCACCCGGTGCTGCGACAGACAGCACATCATCATCCTCGCCGCCTCAAGCCGGCGAGGAGCTCACGACGGTTCGGCACGCTGCCCATCAAGTTCACCCATAGGGACCTTTGTCGGCACGCGGCTTGTCGAATGTGGAAGAGATGAGTCTGCTCACCCTTCAAGCTCGGGCAAGCCATCGACTCAGCTGCAATCGATACAGAACCCGGACGTCCGCTGGCTTCTCCTTGATTGTGACGGAGTCTGCGTTCACGACAACGATCACGCCGCGTACCGCGATTGGCATCCTGACCAGTCGACCCGAGCCGTCGGGGAACCCGCTGTGATCGTCGACAGGTCGAGCGAGGTCATCCCGCCGGCCTGGCGGATCCGCGCCAGCAACGATCGCACGGCCGCGTCCCCGACCGCGTACATCGCCGGGAGAATCGCTGGATAGCCCAGATGGACCAGGTCGGCCTTCTCCGGCGTGACACGCGAACCGTCGAAGGAGGCCTTAGCGCCGACGTGGTGTCAAAACGCGCGGTCTCTCCCCGGCGGTTTGGAACACCAACGAGTACGACGTCGCGGCACCCCGAACACGGCGGATGCCCTGACAGTCGAGCCCGGACTCGTTGAGCGTATGGACGAGGCTCGATCCCAGCTCGTCGTCTCCAATGTCTGCGACCAGCTGGACGGGTGCCCCGAGCGAGTACAGATCACGACCGGTGTTCGCCACGCACCCGCCGGGGAGGATCGTCAGCGGTCCGACTTCGACGATCGCGCCGGGAGATGATCCGCTCGTCGCCATTCAGTTTCGGAAACAAGTCAGCGCAGATATGACCGATCACCGCAGCCCTGAGAATCATCCCTCCACCTCGCACCGTTGTCGCCTCGCACATGATCTTCAGGTCTCGGACCACACGGGAGTCCTGCGACGACACCTTCCAGGGCATTCCGTGTCACCAAGACCTGACGCCCCCATGCCCCACGGCCGCCACCTCCCCCGATTCTACGAAGAAACTGACCGACTGTGAAGCACACATGAGACTGCATCACTCCCACGGGTCCCCGCCGGAGCTCACTCTTTCTCCGGGGCGTCCAGGAGGGGCGACAGCGCGGCCGCCGTTCGCTCGTCGACTACCAGATCCGTGACCAGGCCCCCGGCGAGAGCTCCACGCAATCCGCGCGCCTTGTTCACGCCTGATACGACGCACAGCCGCCGCGGTGCCCTTCGGACGACCTCGGGAGGAGGACCGCTCGATCGCTCGTTCAAAGAGATGTTGTCAGAAGAGCCGTCCTCGCGCAGGAAGAAAGTCGCGACGTCGCCCACCGCGCCGTCAGCCTGTAATGCGAGATAGTCCGCCTCCTCCAGGTAGGCGCCGGAGTAGACGTGGCTTGGCACTCCGCCATGGACCGCACCAATGCTAAACAGCAGCACGTCCGCCCGCGCCTGGAGCTCGAGGATCCGGATGATGCTGCGCTCGTGCCACAGCGCCTGACGGGTCGCGGCAAAGTCGAAGAAGGTAGGCACGGGGAACTGTTGGACCCGCGCCTCGAACGCTGAGCCGAAGCGCTCGAGGATCTCGCTCGCGTAGTCGATCCCTGTGGAGAAGGTGTTGCCGGCTCCGTTCAGCTGGACTACCTCCGAACCCCGGATCGGCTTCCGGCTGAGATACCTGCTTATGGCACTAATCGTCGTGCCCCACGCGACTCCCAGCACCATGTCGGAGTTGCAGAGGCCACCCAGGACCCAGGCAGCCGAACGGGCCACCTGTTCGAGCACCTCGAGATCCTTCGCGCGTTCGGCGACCGGGACGACGTGGGCCTCGATCCCATATTCCGCTCGGAGCCGGCGCTCGAGCAGCGGTGCCCGAACATCCGGGATACGCAGCCGGAATTCGACCAGTCCCTCCTTCTTGGCGAGTGAGATGAGTCGGGAGACGGTCGATCGTGAGGTCCCCATGTCGTGGGCGATCTCCTCCATCGTCATGTCCTGGACGAAATAGCAGCGGGCTGCCCGGATCGCATCCCCGAACTTCCCATCATCGACCGGCATGCCTCCTCCTTTTTAGCAGCACGCAGGGCCCGGACAGGCGGATGTGGCTTGGTGGACTGCACATCCGTTCATATATAGTTGGTCAGATGATCAGTACCTCGCCGGTCGCGCCGGTCGCCCTCTCGCCAGATCGTCTCGCCGCGGATTTGGCAGCGCTTGCTGCTGAGCCGCTCGACGTCCTCGTCATCGGTGGTGGCATCGTAGGGGCCGGCACCGCCCTCGACGCCGTTACCCGGGGGCTCAGAGTCGGCGTGGTGGAAGCTCAGGACTGGGCCTCCGGTACCTCCAGCCGCTCCTCCAAACTCATCCACGGAGGTCTCCGCTACCTCCAGATGCACGACTTCTCCCTCGTCCGGGAGGCGTTGCACGAGCGGTCCGTGCTCCTCCAGATCTCGCCCCACCTCGTCCACCCTGTGCCCTTCATCTACCCGCTGCGTCATCGATTCTTCGAGCGCGCGTACGTGGGCTTGGGGATCCTGCTGTACGACCTGCTGGCCCGGACAACCCGCACAGGGGCCGGTATGCCCTTCCACCGCCAGCTCTCGAGACGCCGTGCCCACGAGCTGGCCCCGGCGCTTCGCGAGCGGCGCTTCATCGGTGCCGTGCAGTATTACGACGGCCAGGTCGACGACGCGCGCCATACACTGAGCGTGCTGCGCACCGCGGCAAGCCACGGGGCGTTCGTGGCAAGTCGGCTCCAGGCCGTAGCTCTGTTGCGCGAGCGCGACCGGGTGACCGGTGCCCGGCTCCGCCTGGTTGAGACCGGACAGGAACTCGAGGTCCGCGCGAGGGTGGTCGTCTCCGCCACAGGGGTGTGGACCGAAGACTTCGAGGGCATCGCCGACATCGAGCGCGACTTGAAGATGAAGATACAGCCCTCGAAGGGCGTCCACCTGGTCGTCCCGCGCCGATGCATCGACTCCTCTACCGCACTCATCCTTCCGACCGAGAAGAGCGTGCTTTTCGCGCTGCCCTGGGGGGAGCACTGGCTCGTCGGAACGACCGACACGAACTGGGCGCACGACCGAGCACGCCCGACGGCCACTGCGGTCGACGTCGACTACCTTCTCGCCACGTTGAACGAAGCGCTCGAGTCGCCACTCAGCCGTGCCGATGTGGAGTCCGTCTACGTTGGCCTCCGGCCGCTGATCGCCGGCGCCGGCGACGAGACCACCAAGCTTTCCCGCGAGCACGCCGTGAACTGTCCGCTCCCCGGCCTCGTGCTCGTCTCGGGCGGCAAGTACACGACCTACCGGGTGATGGCCCGCGACGCCGTCGACGCTGCGGTGGAACACGCCCGCCTCTCCGCCGCTCCCTGTCGGACGGAACGGACCCCGATCGTGGGCGCTGACGGCTTTGCCGAGGCGTGGGAGTCCCGACTGACCCTCGCCGCCCACCATGGCCTCCCGGTCGTCGAGATTGAGCGGCTGCTGCGCCGCTACGGGAGCCTCGTAGGCGAGTTTTTCGCCGCAGCAGCCTGCAATCCCCTGGCACTGGTCCCGCTCGCCGGGGCGTCGAGCTACCTGCAGGCCGAGGTTGCCTACGCAGTCACGCACGAGGGCGCCCGACACCTTGATGACGTCCTGGAGCGCCGGACCCGGCTCGCCATCGAGACTAGGGACCGGGGGACCGTGGCCGCGGAAGAGGTGGCGGCAATCATGGCGCCTCTGCTCGGCTGGACGGAGGCGATCGTCACCGACGAGGTGGAGGCCTACAGAGCGACTGTCGGAGCCGAGGTCGCGGCCGAGCAAGAGCCAAACGATGCCCTCGCGGACGCGCACATGAACAAGGTGGTCCCCTTCCTTCCGACGCCCTGATGTCGAGGGCAGGCCATGTTCAATGGTGGCAAACCCTGTCGCAGGCCGCAGGGTGAATCTCGCCCTGGTGGAGCCGCGGTTGGATGGCCGCATGTCGGGCCCTGGGTCGGCAGCACAGACCGGCACAGGTCGCAGACCAGCAACCGTCTTCGCTGTCGGTGTCCAGGCTCACTCGTCGCTAAGAGATGGCTTTCGGCGGAAGGCTGGCGATACGGCTGGCAATGTTCACGGCATGGTCGCCCAAACGCTCGTAGAACCGGGCGAGAAGCGTGACCTGCGCGGCCACAGCGGTCGGCATTGCCCTACGGGCCACTTCTCCAGTCAGTCTCTCGTGAAGGATGTCGATCTCCTCGTCGTCCTCGTCCAGGGTGATCACTGGGGGAACCTGCGCGCCGAACGCGTCTGCGGTCGCCTTCCACATCTCGAGGGCGACCTCTGTCATGCGCTGGAAGATGCCACGGCTGAGCGGGCTCATCTCCGCGCCGAGGTTGACCACCGCGCGCTGGGCGATGTGCTCGGCGAGATCGGCACTGCGCTCTAGCTCCGGCAAGATCTGCAGGATACCGATCAGCCTGCGGAGCTGGTCACCGCTCGGCGACTCGGCGTCGATTTGATCCCAGACAGCCCGTTCGACCTCGGACGTGAGCTCGTCGATCAACCGGTCCCCCTCGATCACCGCTCTGCCGAGAGCAATCTCCCCGAGCAGTAGGGCCTGCGTCGCACTGGCTAGCGATTCGGTCACGAGAGCGAACAGCTGCCCAACGCGGCGATCCACCGGAGATCCCTCGAACGACACTTCCGGCATGGAGGAACGATAACCAAGCGGCACCTGGAATTACCATCTTGTTCATCTTGTGTTCATCCGGGCGTCGTTAGGAAGTCACTTGAAGCCGCGAAAGTGACGCGGCAAGAACCGTCATCGACGCGACCGGCCAAGGGATCGCCACCCTCCACGGATAGGACGCCAGGGGACAATTCTGATGTCATCATGCGACATCAGATCCCAGTTGACGACAGCGATACCGAGTACTGTCGATGCTCCGACGCTGCCGGATCAAAAGTCCACTGGAGCGGCCGTGGTCGGGCCGTGCTCACACGAGACCGACCACCGCACCCATGAGCACCGCGGCGCGGCGCGTTAGGCGGTGATCGAGCGCAACGAGGTCGAGTCCAGCTTGACCGCCACGACGGTGTCGGCCGCGAGGTTGAGAGCCACTGCACTCGAAACGTCTGCCAGAAGGAGCCCTAGGTCTGTTGCCAGGCCGACCCGGGTGACCGGCCCGAGGAAGGTCAAGCTCGTCACTCGCCCCTCGAAGAGGCCCGAGGGCGGCGTTTCTCCTTTCGACAGCAGCTCGAGGCTGATGTCCTCGGGACGCAGGAAAAGCTCTACGGTCTCGCCGGCCTGGTGGTTGAACGTCGGGTCGGGCACACTCAGCAAGATAGGTCCGCAGCGGACGACCCGGTCCTCGCGGGACACGACCTTGCCCTCCAGCTTGTTCATCGTCCCGACGAAGTTGGCCACGAAGGCCGTTCTCGGGCCGCTGTATATCTCGGCCGGAGTCCCGAACTGCTCGACACGACCGGCGGACATCACGGCCACTCGATCCGAGATCGACAACGCCTCCTCCTGATCGTGGGTCACGTACAGGGTCGTGATGCCGAGCTCCGACTGGATGCGGCGGACCTCCTCGCGAAGTTGCACCCGCACCTTCGCGTCCAGGGCGGAGAGAGGCTCGTCGAGCAGCAGGACGCTCGGCTCGATCGCGAGCGACCTCGCCAGAGCCACCCGCTGTTGCTGGCCCCCGGACAGCTGGCGGGGATACCGCTCCATCGCAGTCGCGAGCCCGACGAGATCGAGGAGCTCCTGGGCGCGTTTCGCACGCGTCTCGCGATTCTGTTTGCGCACGCGAAGGCCGAATTCAACGTTCTGCTGCGCTGTCAGGTTCGGGAACAGGCTGTACGCCTGGAAGACCATGCCCATGTTGCGCTTGTTGGCAGGCTTGCCGAGCACGTCTTGACCGTCCACGAGCACCTCGCCCGAGTCAGGCCACTCGAAGCCGGCGACGATCCGCAGCGCAGTGGTCTTGCCGCAACCGCTAGGCCCGAGCAAGGACACGAACTCGGCGTCGCCCACCTCGAGATCGAGATGATCGAGCGCACTGACACTGCCGAACCTGCGACTGATCCCACGGAGCGCGACGGTTGTCATCGAGACCTATTTCTTCTCATCTGTGATGGCGACTGCGGCTGCGCCGGCGCCACCTCGGCCAAGTAGATACAACGCGAGCATGATTCCCCAGACGAGGAGGAAACTGACGAACGTCAGCGCCACACCCTCATAGGCCGTGCTCATCCCAATATCGAACGTGTATACCGAGAACGTATTGAACCCCATGAGGCTCGCGACGGTGAACTCACCCATCGAAATCGCCACGGCGAGGAGCGATCCGCCGATGATGGCTGCGCGCAGGTTCGGAATGATCACTCGTACCAGCGTTCTCGGAAGCGACGCGCCGAGACTCTCGGCAGCCTCCGTCAATGTTTGCAGGTCGATCGCGCGCAGTCCCGCGTCGAGCGCCCGATACATGAAGGGCAGCGCGAACACGACGTATATGAGCGACAGGACCTCGGGACGCACGAAAAGCCAAATGCTCAAGCTCTTGATGAAGGGCGCAAGGCCGACGATGAGCACTATCGGCGGAACGACGAAGGGTAGGACCGATACCAGGTCCATCACGGGACGCAGCCCGGGCAGGCGCAGATGCACCCAGAACACTGTCGGCACCATGAGGACGAGACTGGCCGCTACGGTCTCGAGCGAGATCTGCACGGAGAGCCAGAAGGCGCTCCTGAAGTTGGGGTCGTCGAACACGGTCAGGTACCAGTGGAACACGTTCTGGCCGGGCAAGATGCCCTGCAGGCTGAACTCGACGACCGAGTAGATCGGCACGAGGAAGAAGAGCGCGCCCAGGACCACCCACAGCATGTGCCAGATCGGCACACGACTTCGGGCCCGGCGCAAGCGGTGAGACCCCGGGCGGGCCACAGGTACGGTTACCTGAGCCATCGGCTCGTCCGGCGTTGGAGAAGGCTGTAGATCGTGATAGTGACGATGATGATCACGATCATCCCCAAAGCGAGTGCGTAGGCAGCCTGTGGGTTGAGGGTCATGTTGCCGTCGACTAGTTGGGCGATGTCGATTGTGACGAGATTCGAGATGCCAAGGGCTTCTGCTGTCGCGTACGCGGAGAGGGCATTGCCGAACAGCAGCACCATCAGCCCGAGGAGCGACGGGGTAATGATCGGCAGGCCGATGTGCCGCCAGAACGTGAAAGCGCCCGCTCCGAGGTTGGACGCCGACTCTCGCCACTCGGTGCGCAACCCCTCGATCACTGGGACCATGAGCAGGATCATGAGGGGGAACTGAAAGTACGCGTACACGAGGGCCGCGCCGAACAGGCCTTGGAGGCTGAACGCGGGATAGATGTTCAGTCCCAGGTGCTTCAAGAGAACGGTGATGACGCCGAGCGAGCCGAGCGTCGCCCCGTAGGCAAAGGCAAGCGGCACGCCGGCAAAGTTCGCGGCCATGCCCGAGAAGGAAATGTATGCGGGCCGGATCCACCGGGGAACTCCGTGGTGCAAGATGGCGTTAGCGAGCAGGAATCCGAAGATGCCTCCTATGAGTGCGCTGAGCGCCGAAAGCTCGACCGAGAACTCGAACGCCGCGGGGTACGGCGCGTGAAAGATGTCGTCGATATTGGAGAGCGTGAAGGCTCCGTTGACGGTCCGGAAGGCGCCGACGATGATCTCGCCTGTCGGTATCAACAAGAACATGGTGATGAACGCAACGAAGGGCAACATTCCTAAAAACGCCCATCGTCGGGTATGTGACCGCTTTCGCGTCACATCCCCGACGATGACGTCTTGTGGGAGCCCGGTCTCGGAGAACTCCGCGACGACCACTCACACCTCCTGGATGGCGGGCGAGCTTTTCGCCTACATGCCTCCGACCATGGTGTCCCAGTTCTTCACGACGACGGCACTCGCCTTGGCGATCTGTTCCACGGTCGCGAATCGGACACCTTTGTACTCGCTCGCAGGGGGCAGCAGCTTCGCAAGCGACGCAGGGATCTTGCCGGCGGCCGCCAATGCATTGTACCGCGCCGGGTGAGCGTACCCCTTGAGGTAGGCGAGCTGACCCTGGTCGGAGTAGATGAACTCCTGCCAGAGCTCGGCTGCCTTCGGGTGCGGTGCGTAGGCGCTGATCGCCTGGCAGTAGTAGCCACCGTACCGGCCGCTCGTCGGGATGCTCACATGGTAGTTGATATCGGGGTATGCCTTCTTATAGGAGAGATTGAGATAATCCCAGATGATGGCGATCGGTGTCGCGCCACTCACGATGTTGGCCGGCCAGCAGTCGACCGAGTTCCAGTTCCCGATCTCCCTCAGGTGCTCGAAGTACTTGAGGCCCGGCATGATGTTGTCGAGCGATCCTCCCATGGCGAGGGCACAGCTGAAGATGGCAGCAAAAGCATCGCCGGCGGTGCCCGGGTTGCCGTCGATCGCGACCTGGCCCCTGTACTCCGGCTTCTCGAGGTCGGCCCAGGACTTCGGGGGGTTCTTCACGACCTTGGTGTTGGTGCCGAAGGAAATTACACCGTAGTAGTCGCCGTACCAGTCGCCGTTCGCGGCTTTCATGCTGGCCGGGATCTCGTCCCAGGTCTGCACCTTGTAAGGTGCGAACAGACGCTCCTTAACGGCGTCCACGGCGATGGCCGCTGAGACGTCGACGACGTCGGGCCCCTTGTTCGTGCCCTTGTCGGTCTTTATGGCCGCGGTCTCCTCCGCCGAGCTGTCGTCGGGCCCGACCGAGTTACAAGTGATCTTGTAATCGGCGTAGAAGTCGCCGATGACCGTGCCCTTCATTGACGACGTGCCGTAGTTCGCCCACGTGGCGGGAAGAGCGATGAGGTTGATTGCGCCCTCTTTCTTCGCGGCAGCCTCGAGGCCCGGTGGCAGCTTGGTCGGCGTCGTGGACCTTCTGGCGGCAGGTCGCAAGCCGAGCGGGCTCGCCGAGCTGGCGCCCGCGTCGAGCAGAACCCCGCCGGCTACCGCAGCGGCACCAAGTCCCGCCTGACGGAGAAATCGCCGTCGGTCGTAGGCCCCCCGGTCAGATCCGACAACACCTTCATCTCGCTCAACCATGCCGTCTTCCCCTCTCGTTGTTACGGTTATGCAATGGAATCTACACATGACCTGGGCTGAATGTAAACAAGCTTGGTGAATTCTTCCATGACACTCGCCTAGGGCTTCGTGACCCGACAGCGTTGGCACGCCACGCGGGCGATGCCGCTCGATGGTCGCCACGCTGAGCTAGGGTGAACACAGGATGAACGAGCGCTTAACTTTGGGTTAACAAAAGCTGAACAACCGATGAACATCGAGTGTCCTAGACGTGAAGCACCTGGAGCCTGACGGCGGCGGCGAGCCTTCGCAGCCCACCTTCGAGCGGGCGAGATGTTGACGAACCCACTGACCACCGTCCTGCTCGCGGTCGCGGTTGTGTTCGCCGTGGTCAAGGGTTTGAACGACGGTGCCTCGCTGGTCGCTGTGACGTCGGCGGGAATTTCTCTGATGCCGCTGGCGGCAGTGCTCACTCTTGGTGGTGCGCTTGTCGTCGGTCCGTTGCTCATGGGAACGCGCGTCGCGACGACCTTCGCCATTGGACTCGTGCCTGCGCACGACGCCTCCGGGCGGCTTTCCTTCCTGATCGGGATCAGCGCGGCCATGGCAGTGTCAGCGCTCCTCGCGACGAGGGGGCTGCCGACCAGTCTGACAATGGCGATCGTCGGCGGCCTGGCTGGAGCCGGTGCCGGCAGCGGCTTGCCGGTCGCGTGGTCAACCGTCGCGATAGTTGTCGCCGTTGGCTTGGGCGCGCCGCTGCTCGCAGGCGTAGTCGCGTCGCTCGTGCTTTCGGGACTCGGACGCCTGCCGAGGGGGCGAAGCACGCAGTCCCGGCTGAGATGGCTCAACTATTCAAGCTTCGGCCTTCAAGCCCTCGCCTACTCCGCAAACGACGGCCAGAGCATGCTCGCAGTGTTCGCCGTTGCGGTTAGCGGCACAAGCGCTGTCGAAGCCCACCTTCCGGAGCTCACCGTGCTGGCCGTCGCCTTCTGCACGGGGGCTGTGCTCGGTCTCGGCCGGGTCGGACGGAGCCTCACACGTGCTCTCGTACTCACCGGTCCTGCTGACGGTATTGCCGCCGAGCTGGCATCGACGGCCTCTGCGTTCGCGGCCAGAGCGTTCGGTGCACCTGTCAGCATGACCCAAACGATGACCGCAGGCCTTGCCGGGGCAAGAACAACGGCAGGCCTGCGGCGGGTTCGCTGGGAGCAAGCAGCACGCCTCATGACGGCATGGGTTGCCACGCTGCCTCTGTCTGCATTCGTCGGAGCCGCTGTCGCAGTGAGCGTGGGAGCCCTTAGATGAAGAAGTTCGTGCGGGAGCTCGCGAGGGACCTGTCCGGCCGCACGCAACACCTCTTCACTGAGCTCCTCGTCGAACAGCTCGACGCGACCATCGAAGCCGGCCGTCTTGTCGACGAGGTCGTGAGAGGCCACTTAGACGTGCCAGCTGCCCGAGCGGCAATGACTCGCGTCGAGCACGCAGGTGACAGCAAACGCGCCCAGCTCATATACGAGCTCTCCCGCTGCCTCACCACGCCCATCGACCGCGAGGACATATTCCGCCTGTCCCGCTCCGTAGACGATGTCCTGGACAACCTGCGGGACTTCCTTCGCGAGGCGGAGTTGTTCGAACCTGTGAACCTTCAGCCCTTCCGACGAGTCTTACCCCCGATCCTTGAAGCTCTCACGTGCTTGCGGACGGCTTCGGCCGCCCTTGTGAAGCTCTCACCGGAGATCAGTCTCCAGACGCTCGCTGCCCGGAAGGCCAGTAACTCAATCAGAAAGGAGTACGAGATCGTCCTTGCCGGTGTTTTCACCAATTCGGCCGACTCCGAGGTGCTCAAGCAGCGCGAGCTTGTCCGCCGCCTCGACGTGGTCGGTCTCCGTATCGCCGAAGCGGCTAACGCGCTGGCAGATGGCTACATCAAGCGCGCCGGGTTGGACGCACACCTGGCAGAGCCAGTCGATAACGGTTGGTCGTGATATGAAGCAGACTGAGCGCGCGGCCGCTTACTACGAGGAGAAAGATGTCACGGTCGAATCCGGCCGGGCCCGGTGATACCGGAAGACGGTGGAAGGTTCTTCGCGCTAGCCCTGCGACAGCTGCCAAGGTATTCCGGAAGGTTCAATCCACGGCAATCGACGGATCACGGGCTCTGCCGGAAGCAGGCATGGCGATCCGCAGCCAACTCGTACAGTCGCTGAGGGTCCTCGGGGGACCAGAGGGATCGTGATGGCACCGACCATACTTTCCGCGTTCGGACACCCGACCACAAGGTCAGGCACCAACTGCCTGTGCTCCAGCACACCGAGAAAGCCACCCGAGTCGTCGCCCCGCTTTGGCGTCTTGTCACGATGCTCGACACGACGCTACCGACATTGAGGTGATCGTTGGTCCGGTGAAGCAGGCATGATGGATCGAGTGAATCCGTTCCGGCGGGTGAGAATTGGCCTGGTGGCCCTAGTGATAGTGCTTCTAGGAGGCACCATTGGCTACCTACTGTTCGGGTTCGATCTCGTCGACGCCCTCTATCAAACGGTGATCACCGTCACGACCGTGGGATTCAACTCCCCGCGTCTGCTCAGTGCGGGCAGCAATGGTTTCACCATCGCTTTGATCCTCGTTGGCGTGGGCACGGCGTTGTATACGTTCTCGGCCGTACTCGAGGTGCTCATTGAGGGACACATGCGAGAGCTTGTTAGGAGGCGACGGATGGAGCGAGACACCGCCCGCATGGACCAGCACGTGATCGTTTGCGGGTTGGGGCGAGTTGGGCGTGAAGTGGCTCGGTTTCTTGACAACACCGGACGGGAAGTCGTCGTGATCGACCGCGATCCGGAGCGGCTGAGCGCGGTCCCCTATCCATCAGTGCACGGTGATGTCACAGATGACAGTGTCCTCCACCAGGCCGGTATCGACCGGGCTGCCACCTCGGTGGCTGCTCCCGACACCGACGCCGACAATCTCTACGTGACATTGGCCAGCAAGTCGATGCGACCCGATCTCCAGATCATCGCCCGAGCCCGCAACCAGTCTTCAGAAGCCAAGCTGTTCAGGGCAGGCGTCAACCGTGCGGTGAACCCCCAGCAGCTCGGTGGCAATCGCAGGGCGGCTTTCGTCACCCAGCCACACGTCGTGGATTTCGTCGACGTGATCATGCACGACGGCACGCTCAAGTTCAGGCTGGAGGAGCAGACCGTCTCGGGCGATTCGCCCCTGGTTGGAAGCACGCTCCGCTCCGCGGAAATTCACACTCGTACGGGAGCACCCGTGCTTGCCATCCGGCGCCCTGACGGCAGCTTCCTCACCAATCCATCGCCCGGCGAGGCTATCGAGGCAGGCGACGTCCTCATCAGCGTGGGTACGGCTGAGCAACTGGACGCGCTGGCCATCTTCGCGACACGCCCGTGATCACGATCACAATCGGAAGAGAATCGATTACCGCCAGCATGGCCGTTTTCTGGCCCACTAGCTGGAAGGAACAGCCGTGACCGAAATTTTCGCCCATCGGGGATCCTGCCATCTGGCCAGGGAGAACACCGTTGAGGCATTCATTGCGGCGCGGGATCTGGGAGCGGATGGTATCGAGCTGGACGTTCACCTCACCGCTGACCGCAACGTAGTCGTCCACCATGACGGCCAAGTACCAGGGCTTGGTCCGTTTGCCCGCGTCTCGTCAGCGAAGTTGCCTGCGTGGCTCCCGTCGCTCGGCGAGGCGCTGGACGCCTGCTGGCCGCTCCAGGTGAACGTCGAGATCAAACAGGACGAAACTGAAGAGGGGTCTGAGCGGGACAAGCAGCTCGCCCTCGAGGTGGCCAGGATGCTGGCGGCCCGCGAGGAGGCGCCTCGGATCCTGGTCTCATCGTTTTCTCTCGAAGCGATCGACGCTGTTCGCGCCTTGGAGCCGAGTCTTGCGACGGCGTTGCTCGTGGATCTGGACCGGGATCCCATGGCGGCGCTCGCGACGGCGCGTGAGCATCGCCATGGTGGCCTGCATCCGTTCTTCGTCTCTGTGGACACGGCTCTCATGAAGGCCGCCAAGGACTGCGGCATGGCGATCAGGGCCTGGACTGTGGACCACCCGGCGCGGATCGCCGCGCTCGCCGACTTGGGCGTCGACGCGGTCATCACCAACGACGTGGAGGCGGCGCTTCGGGCGCTCGGGCGGTCCCACCTGCCCGGCGACGTACAGCCGCCCAGCGCCGGCTGATCAGCCCTCATACTCCGGTTGGCTGCGGGGGCGGCTGCACGAGCGACGTTGAGCTCCGGCCGCGGGTCCCCGCCGGGCAGTCCGTCACCGCGCCACTCGGCGGAGGCCCTCTTCCCGTGCAGCGAGCACGCCGGCCGCTTCGCGGACGAGGGCTTCGAGGACGGACATGTCGTCGTCTGCTTCAGCGTGCCATTGCACGCCGACAAGGAAGGGCCTTGCCGGGCTTTCGACCGCTTCGATCGTGCCATCATCGGCCCACGCGACGGCCGAGAGGTCACCGGTGAGGCGTTCGACGGCCTGGTGATGATGGGTCGGGACGTATCGCTCGTCCCAGCCGAGCACCTTGTGGAGCAAGCTATCTGGCGCGATTCGGACAAGATGTTTGGACATCGCTCCCGGCGGCGGGCTGTGCTCCTCGTGGCCGACAACATCGGGGAGGTGCTGGATGAGCATGCCGCCGTGAGCGACATTCAGCCGCTGCATCCCCCTGCAGATGGCGAGCACCGGCAAACCTGAGCGCTCGGCCGCGCTGAGAAGCACGATCTCACGCTTGTCGCGCTGGACGCGCGGCGGCTGAGACCGGGGATGCGGTTCGGCGCCGTAGTGTGCGGGGTCGACATCTGGGCCACCTGTCAGGACCAGGCCGTCGAGGCGCCGAACCAGCGAGTCGAGAGCGTCTTCGCCCTGTTCGTGGACTGGGAGTATGACCGGGTTCGCGCCCACTTCGACGAGCGAACGTACGTAATTGGCCGGCACCAGTGAGGCCTGCGTGTGCCACAAGCTCCACGACGCTTCCTCGTCGTAGGCGGTGATCCCGATCATGGGGCGTTCGCGGCCCCCGAAATTCGTCAAAACGGCGTCACGTACGCGGCCTTGATGCCTCCATCGACGAGGAAGGTGGTCGCCGTGATGAACGATGCGTCATCGGACGCGAGGAAGCATGCGGCTGCTGCTATCTCTTCCGGCTCGGCGAAACGGCCCATCGGTATGTGCACGAGCCGGCGCGCCGCACGCTGGCGTCCTTGGCGAACAGCTCTTGGCGGAGCGGCGTGTTCACCGGTCCGGAGCACAGGGCGTTGACACGGATCGACTGGCGGGCGAACTGCAGGCCGAGCTCGCGCGACAGAGAGAGCACGCCGCCTTTCGAGGCAGTGTAGGAGATCTGGGATGTCGCGGCACCCATAAGAGCGATGAACGAAGCGGTCTTGACGATGCTCCCGCCGCCGTGTTCGAGCAGTATCGGGATCGTCGCTTTGCAGCACAGGTAGACGCTGGTCAGGTTCACGTCTTGCACGCGGCGCCAGGTGTCGAGCTCGGTCTCGAGGATCGACTCGTCAGGAGGTGAGATCCCGGCGTTGTTGAAGCAGATATCGAGCGTGCCGAACCGGTCGAGTGCGGCCTGGTACATCGCAGCGACGCTGTCGGGGTTAGTCACGTCCGCGTGGACGTAAAGGCCACCGACCTCGTCAGCGACGGCGGTGCCCGGATCGTCGGCGAGGTCCGCCACCACGACGTGTGCTCTCTCTCGCGCGAACCTGACGGCGCACTCGTTTCGCCAGTCCCAAGTGTCGCAAGAATTATGCCGGCACGTCGCCGATCACGAAGTCCTCGGGCCGAAGCCACGTCGTGCTCGCTCGTTTCGCGCGCAACCGGCGCCTTGCCCACGCTCTCGATCAGTGAGCCTTCCGCTCGATCAAGAGCTCACCGGGCGCCCGCCGCTACTACGACGAGCTTCGAGCACGGGACAAGACTCATTGCCAAGCGGTGCGCCAGCTCGCCAACCGATGGGTCGGGATCCTCCACACCTGTCTTCAGCAAGACGAGCTCTACGACGAGGAAACTGCCTGGCCGTCCGAAAAATCGGTCGCCGCTTGGCGAGTTACGGCGATGGGGTGTCTAGCGCGTGAACGAGATCGGGGCACACAATGGCTTCTCCTGCCTCAGCTATCTGCGTTGCCGCACCGGGTAGTAAGTTCAAGGAAGTGGTCATTCGCTTGTGTCAGCGAAGGGATTGGCGAGCATGGCACTATCAGTCACGACACAGGAGACCGTCGTGCGGCCGCCGGGGCTTGAGTTCCTCATCAACGGCCAGATCCATCGACTCGACACCGGGTCCAGCGTGGCTCCCACGACGACATTGGCATCGCTTCTCCGTGAGCACTTCGGGCTCACAGGAGTAAAGATCCCTTGTGACCAAGGCGCTTGTGGAGCTTGCACGGTCATCATGGACGGCAAAGCGGTGCTTTCCTGCATGGTCCTAGCGGTCGAGGCAGCCGGCCACGAGATCCTCACGATCGAGGGCCTACCGAGTGACGACTGCGTCGTCAAGGCCTTTGCCGAGCAAAGCGAGCCGGGCTATGGCACCGCTCTCCAGTGCGGATTCTGCACGCCAGGGTTTGTGATGACTGCTCGAGCACTGCTGGACCGTGTGCCATCTCCCACGATCTCCGAGATCAAAGAAGCTCTCTCCGGCAACATCTGCCGTTGCGGCTGCTATGCCGGGATAGCCCAGGCCGTTCGGCACGCGTCGGAGATCGTGCCCAAGGCAAGCGCTTCATGAAGCCAGCATATATACCGCGGGTGCAGCGCAGCTATGTCGGCCAGTACCGAGCTCGAATCGACGGGATCGAGAAGGCCAGCGGAAGAGCCAAATACGCTGCCGACCTGACGGTCAAGTGTCGAGTACCCGGCTTGCTGTACGCGAAAGTCCTGCGGAGTCCTTACCCTCATGCGAGGATCAGAGGTCTCGACGTGAGTCAGGCTGCCCGGCTGCCAGAAGTCGTCGATGTCCTCACCTTCGAAGATCCGGACGTCGCCTGCCTCAAGCCGACAAATGCCGGCTGGACCGATGGTGTGGACACCCTTTCCTACGAACGCATGATGTGGCGACGCTTCCGTGACCGCCGCGTCCTCGGGTCGCATGCCCGCTGGGTCGGGGATGAGGTTGGTGCCGTCGTCGCCGCGGAGAGCGAGGAGATTGCGGAAGCAGCCTTGCGCCTGATCAAGGTCGACTGGGAACTCCTGCCGTTCGTTCTTGACCCCGTTGACGCAATGGCGCCGGGGGCCCCTATTCTCCATCCGGAGCTCGGGGACACCAACGTTCTGCCCGAAGACACGGTTGGCGGAGCCGATGTCTTTGTGGACAAAGGTGACGTCGCTCAGGCCCTCGCCGATGCAGACGTTGTTCTCACCGCGACCACTACCTACCACAACGCGACACAGAACAGCCTGGACAACTGGAGCTGCCTCATTGAGTGGAACGAGGACAACTTTACTGTCTGGTCAAACTCTTACGAGGCGCATCAGACCCGTATGCACCTCAGTGAGATGCTTGACGTGCCGTTGGGTAACATCCGCGTCGTCAGTCCCTACGTGGGCGGCCAATTTGGCCGCGGTGACACCGGTGATCAGCCCTTCTTTCTTTTCACAGCACTTCTCGCCAAGAGAACGGGAAGGCCGGTATGGTTCAGGCACTCGCGACGGGAGTCGTTCCATGACGGGCGACAACACATCTGTTACGAGGGGGCACTTGGAGCGAAGAGAGACGGTACTATCACGGCTCTTTCCTTCAATTCGGTCGGCAATGTCGGCGCCTACGCAGATCACAGCATGTTTGCGATCAAGTTCGCTCCCGTCGAGGCGACTGAGGTGGCCTTTGCACACATTCCGAACGTCCGTTTCGAAGGGCGCGGTGTTTACACGAACAAGATGCCGGCCTGCATGATGCGCGGCGTCGGTAACAGCCAGTTGAACCTGATTCTGGGTCGCCTCGTCGACGGGCTCGCGGAGGCGATGAACGTCGATCCGCTCGACATAGCTTGTAAGAACTTTGGCCACCAGTGGGAAGAACTGCCCGACAAGAGCCTCGTCACAGTGCTTCAAACTGGTGCTGCCCGTATTTCTTGGACCGAGAAGCGTCACCAGCCGGGTGAGGGGCCGATATATGGAGGGGTGAAACGACGCGGTGTGGGCTTCTCGTTCCATCCAGGCTGGCATGCTGAATGGCAGGAGCTCCGGCGCGGCGAAGTGCATGTAACCATGACTGTGAACGCGGACTGTAGTGTCACCCTGGATGCACCGACAGTGGAGACCGGAACGGGCTCAAACACCTGTAACGTTCTTGGTTGTGCCGAGGCACTGAGCTTTCTTGGTGTCACCAGCGGCGACATCCACTGGATCTCCACCGTGGATACCGACGCCTCTCCACAAGATTGCGTCCAAACTGATAGCTCCGTTTCCTTCTTGCAGTCGGAGGCCATGGCGGCCGCAAGCAAGGAGGTCAAGGGCAAACTGCTCGAGCGTGTCGCCCCACTCCTTGATGCAACTCCTCCGGAGCTCGACATCGACGGGGGCTTCGTCTACCGGAAAGACGGAGTCGGCGGTCGCTGGAGTGTCAAGCAGTTGCTGCGCGAGGCCAGTCTCGACCCGATTACCGTGGCGGTGAGCCGCAGGCCGCTTGCCACTCGCACCGGTGTTCCCTTCATTGCGACGTTCGCCGAAGTGGAGGTCAACACCGACACTGGCCAGGTGCTGGTTCTTCGACTCGTCGTGGTCAACGACTGTGGAACCGTCATGTACGCATCCGGTGCCGAGGCCCAGCAGATAGGCGGCCAGTGCATCGCCTTGGGTGAGTCGCTCACGGAGGAGATCATCTACGACGAACGCACTGGGTTTCCCCTGAACTTCAACTGGATCGACTATCAGATTCCAACGATGGCCGACATGCCCGAGATCGATCCGGTCTTGCTGGAGGTCTGGCGCGGGGAAGGCGAGTACGGAGCGTGTGGCCTTGGCGAGGGGACTGTCACCTGTACGCCGTGCGCCGTCCTCAATGCCATCTATAACGCAATCGGCGTCAGAATTGACAGCATCCCGGTGAAGCCGGAGACGGTTCTCAAGGCACTGGGGAAGATCGGCTCATGACGTTGCCTTCCTTCGATCACGCGGCCGTGAGCTCGCTCGAGGAGGCAACCGTCCTCCTGGGAGAGCGGAAGGCTCGGGTCATCGCCGGCGGGACCGATTTGCTCGGCACCCTCAAAGACCGTGTACATCCAGAGCATCCAGCACTTCTGGTCGACATAAAACCGAGCGCCGGCAGGAGTCACGTGAGGCTGGAGGACACGAATATTCGGATCGGCGCCTTGACGACGCTTTTTGAGGTCGCGGACCACGAGCTCGTGAACGCGAGAATTCCTCTTTTGGCGGAGGCGGCGCGCTCGGTCGCTTCACCGCAGATCCGCAACATGGCGACCGTCGGTGGAAACATCTGCCAGGAGCCGAGGTGCTGGTACTACCGCGCCCCTGACAATGCCTTTCATTGTCTCAGGAAGGGCGGCACGCAGTGTGCGGCGCTCCTCGGGGACAATCGCTATCACTCGATCTTCGGTGGAAGCCGGTTCTGTGCGCCCCCCTGCTCTGGCAGCTGCCCCGCCCACATTGACATCCCGAGTTATCTGCAGCTGATTCGTGAGGAAGAGTGGGAGAAGGCTGCTCGACTCGTGCTGGAGCGGAACCCGATGCCCGCTGTCACCGGTCGAGTGTGTCCGCACTTTTGCGAACAGGGCTGCAACCGTTGCGAGCTCGATGAAGCCGTCTCCACGAGGGCGATCGAGCGCTATGTCGGTGATCGCATTCTGGGAGACGTGTCCACGTTCTTCCCGTCCCCGGATGTGTCGACGAACAAGCGCGTGGCCGTGGTGGGCTCCGGTCCCGCCGGGCTCGCGGCTGCCTACTACCTGCGCAAGTCCGGCCACGCGGTGACGGTGTTCGATGCCCTGCGCGAAGCCGGTGGCATGCTGACTCACTCCATACCCAGCTATCGGCTGCCGCGGGCTGTCGTTCGGCAACAGGTCGAGGCCCTTCAGCAGATGGGGGTGGAGTTTGTTCTGGGAGCGACCATTGACAGGGACGCCCTCATCGGGCTGAACAAGGACTTCGACGGCACGTTGCTTGCCACGGGCGCCTGGCGCGACAAGTCCCTTGGCATCGACGGCGGGGAACACCTGCAGTCTGGACTCGAGTTCCTGTTAGGACTCGAGAGTTCCCGGAAGCCGCCGGGAGATCAGGTTCTCGTGATCGGTGGGGGCGGCGTTGCCATCGACGTAGCGATCTCCGCCCGCCGCCTTGGCGCGAAGCAGGTCACCATGGCTTGCCTCGAGTCCCGCGACACGATGCCGGCAGCGCCCGAGGAGGTTGCGCAGGCGCTTGAGGAGGGGGTGACACTCCTTACGTCATGGGGACCCGGGCGGGTACTCACCACCAGCGGCAGCGTTTCAGGCATGGAGCTCGTACGGTGCACCTCGGTGTTCGATGTCGAGGGACGCTTCAATCCTTTCTTTGACAGCGACACGACCCTGACTGTCGACGCCGATTGTGTTCTCCTGGCCATTGGGCAGGTGCCTGATCTCCGTTTCGCGGACGGCCTGGTCCACATGGGGGGCGGGCGCATCGTCGTGACGGAGCCAGGTGCAACGAGCTTGTCCGGCGTGTTCGCCGGCGGAGACGTCGTCACTGGTCCGGCCTCTGTGATCGAGGCAGTTGCCGCCGGACGGCGGGCAGCCGTAGCCATCGACCGCTACCTAGGCGGACGTACAGCCGTGGCTGGCAACGATCAAGCAGTCGAGTCAGCGTCGCTCGTCACGATTCGTGCGGAGGCGCTTGCCGCCACTCCGCGAGTGCAGATGGTCGGTGCGCCACTGTCAGCGCGCGATATCGAGACGGAGGACGTGAGCACACTCGATCTCGCCGCTGTCGAGGAGGAGGCACACCGTTGCCTCAACTGTGCCTGTATCGCTGTGAACGTCTCTGACTTGGCACCGGCCCTGATTGCCCTCGACGCGAAGATTCGGACCACCAAGCGAGTGATCGACGCAGAAAGGTTCTTCGCCGTAGGCACGGCAAGCACGACCGTTCTCGATTCCGATGAGTTAGTGACCGAACTCGAGATTCCGCTTCCACCGGAAGCAAGCATCCAGCGTTACCGTAAGTTCCGGATTCGTCGTTCGATCGACTTCGCCATCGTCAGTGTGGCGAGCGTCCTGTCTCTGCGCGACGACAAGATCTGGAAGGCCGCAGTCGTGTTGGGCGCGGTGGCTCCCATCCCCCTTCGAGCTGCAGATGTAGAGCATTTTCTCGTCGGGCGAGAACCGGATACCGACACCGCGGAGGCAGCCGGCGTAATCGCCGTCCGGACCGCCTGCCCTGTGCCGAAAAACGCGTTTAAGGCGCAGATCGTGAGGGCGATGTTGCGCGAAGCCGTACTGGATCTTCATTGTTCCGGAATCCCATTTGATCCCACCGCAGTGCAAGAGGACGCGTAGGCGGTATGAGCGTTACCAGCACGCCACGGCCGATCGTGACGCCGCGCTCGCTGAGGCACTGTCAGCGATGGCTCGGGCGGCTACGGTGACCCCACTTTCCAAGTCTCCGCGGGATATTCGCGGGATGACCCAGGAGGGTGAGTGTTCGGCAGAAGCGCTATAGGACATCTACCAGGGCAAATGGTTGGAGCGGGCGACGAGAATCGAACTCGCGTTCTCAGCTTGGGAAGTCATTTTCTGGACTTTTTGTGACCAGGAGCGATCAGTCGATGTGGCCGTTGACCTGGTATTTAGAACGTCCGTTCGTAACCGCTCCTGACCGCCGCAGACCCATGCTACGCGCACGATCGCGCACGACATCCAAGGCCGCGTTCACCTGACGGGACGTCCCGGTCGCGGCGTGGAAACGGCGACAGCGGGCCTCTGACGCTGTAGGTTAGCTCCCCTCTTTCCAGCAGCAACGGGACATCGCGTAGCGGACACTGCCCGCCGAGCAAGAAAACCTGGCCGCAACCAGCGAACTCAGCGTCGTCAGTGCTGCGCTCGACATCTCCCTGAACCACGCGCACGCTTGCGGATCCAGAAGTGTGCAGGACAGCGCCCTTTTCGGGATCTCGTGTCAACGCCGTTATTCACCTCTATGAGCCGTTACGTGCCCTAGCTACGGGCACGGCTTCCTCCCGTCAGCTAGTCGCGGGACAACCTCGGCAAGCGAGCACTGTGGAGCCCCGACTCCGACCACGCGCCGCGGCATGGAAGGTAGAATGTCTGTGACCACGACGAAAGAGGGCCCGCGGAGCCCGGTTGACAAACCGCAGAAAAGGCAGTCTTTCGTTGGTGGACAAGCACGAATACGGGCGTGGCCGCCCGGTCAGTCCGGCCCAGAGCGGCCCGTTTCTGGATGCCCGAGAGGCAGGCGAGTACCTCGGGCTTGGGGAGCGCTTCGCCCGGCGGCTGGTGGCAGAGCGGCGGATTCGCTTCCACAAGTTCGGCAAGTACGTTCGCATAGCCGTCCCCGACCTCGATGAGTACATTGCGGCGAGCGCTATCGAGGCCAAGCGATGAGTGCGGCAAGAGTCATGAGCGAAGGCTCACGGGACCGGGATTGCGCTGGTGATGAAGTCCGACCCGCAGCACGTCCGTACGCGGGAGGCAAGAGGTCACACACCAAGCTGGATCGTTACGCTCCCTTCGATCTCGGCCGTGCCCACCATTTGTCCGCCCCGGCACGCTGGATGCTGGTAACCCTCTGCCTGGTAGCGGACTTTCGCGGTGCTGCTGTGCGGGCCACGTACAAAGAGCTGTCCGAGTACACCGGCGCCAGTCGAGACACCATCCCCAACACCCTCGCTGAGCTGGTCAGAGCCGATCTCGTGGCGATCCCTCTTCCGTTCGGTCAGAACCGGGCCGGTGAAGTGGAGGTCCTCGTGTGGGACCAGATGGTCGTCGAGACGCCCCGCGAGCGCGAAGCGAGGCTCCGGGTACTCGGCAGCAATCGCGGACGAATCGCGGACGAATCGCGGACGAATCGTGGCCCGAACGCGGACAACTCAGCAAATGACCAGGGGATACAGCCATTTCAACGCGGCGGTGAGGGAGAGGGGGGTGGGAGGGATTCTTGGACGGGGGATAGCGCCTCGGAGCACTACGGCCAGGGGGAAGGGTTGTCTGGGGAGTCTTACGCCCCTTTTGCCGACTCCTCGTTCTGGGCCACTGAATCTGTCCGGGTCGCGCCAGGCCGCCGCTGTCCTGATTGCGGTGGATGGCTCGGATCTGCGCCGCCCGGCGAAGATTTCTGCTCCTGCCGCTTCTGAGCTGGAAGTGATGGTGACCGTCCGCTGCAGCCGATCAAGGGATCGGCAAGGTTCGCTGCGCTTTCAGGGCTGATGTAGGCCAGCCGGTCCAGCTTGGGCCGCAACGGACGACCGACCGGATCGCTCAGCTCGCGTGCATCACTCAGCTCGCGTGCATCACGCCTTCACCCTGTGGGCATCGGCTGCCGAGTAACCGGCCAGAGCGAGCTTCCCTCGGCGGATCTGTGACCTGGGCTGATGACCGAAAGGCGTACCGATGCGGGTGCGGAGATGACGGCCTCACGCCCATCTGCTGCGGATGTCACCGGAGGAGGCGAACCGGCCCGGAGGTCTAGAAAACAACCCTCCTAGCGAGAAGTGTGGCCCTCCTACGGACGTCTCCGGCGTCCCGATTGCTGGGAGGAGGACTCGTGACAGATATGAGAGCGATTGATTCGGGCTCAGCGACACCGCCGGAACGGATCAAGTCGCGCCAGCCGAGGCGGCCGGGACGCCTGTCGTCGGAGTACGAGTGCCTCCTCATCCATGGGGATACTGAGGGCTTCTACGACGGCGATGGTTCACGACTGGTCGGTGCCATCATCATGGACGCCGTTAACAACGGCTGCAACCCGGAAGGCATCTTCCAAAAGCTAAGCGAGCCCCAAAACAAAGGCGGCTTCTCCTGCTTCCGGAGGAAGCGCCTTAACCGCCGACGCTGGTTCGACGGGGACTGGAGAAGGGCGGAGCGCAAAGTGGCGTATCGCCCAAAACTCGCGGGACGTCAAGAGGCCGTCTACCAAGCGCGCACCCTACGCGAGGAGGCCGACAAGCTGCTGTGGCGAGGGACCTCAGGTGCGAGCGATCGTGCCGTCTATGACGCATTGCTTGAGATTGGCGAGAAACTCGCGAAACTCCTCGACGTCGGCGTTAGTGTCCGCCAACTCGGGGAGCGAGCAGGCGTTGGGCGCGAGACAGCGTCAAAAAGCCTGAAGCGTCTCCGGGCCCGAGGTCTCATTAGCCAGAGCTTCCCTGGTCACGGCAAAGTCCCAGCACGCTGGAACCTAATGCCACGCCTGCGAAGTGTCGCGGACAATCAACCCACATCGGCCTCTGTAGTGGGACCCGATTGTCCCGGTGGCTTCGCATCCGATTGCTGGCGTTGGCGCGGCCTGGGGAAATCCAAGTTCAAGGTTTGGCGCCTGCTGAGTTCAGAGCCGGTGACGACCAAAGATCTGGCGGACGCTTTGGGCGTTGGGTCACGTAGCGTTCAGCAACACCTGGCTCGGCTACGGGAGGTCGGGCTCGTCACTCGCCTGGATGGCGGATGGGTCAAGGGACCTGACACGCCGGAACAAGTCGGTGAGTGGCTCTCTACGGCCGGGGCTGGAGTCCGTCAGAAGGAGCGTCATCGGATTGAGCGCGAGGCGTATAGCGAACAGACTCGGAAGTTCGCGATCCGGGAGAATACGCCGCCGCTTATCGTCGATCCCGAAACCGGCGAAATCTACGCCCGCGACGATCTGCTCGACCACCGCCCCGATCCGTCGTCAGCTCAGGTAGTGCGGGGCAGCGTTCGGCGCAACTCGCCTACCGGGTCCGGGACACTCCGTCGAGGTTGGCCTAAGAGGTCAGCCTCCAAGGCTCGCAAGCCGAGGGGCAAAGCCACGAGTCGGTCGGCCGAAGACTTGGGCATGGAGATGGTCTCGTGAACACTCTTGAGACGGGACAAAGGCTTCAACATCGCGGCGTCTTGAAGGTTGGCGACAAGGTGAGGACAACGAGCAGTGTCAAACTCGCCTGCCTTGCCAGTCTTTCGGGACGGGTCGTGGAACTGAACAATCGCGACCCCGAGGTAGGCGTGAAGTTCGCTGCCGTCTCTCGTCGCGATGATCCGACAATGTGGTTCGGTACCTCCGAGTTGGAGGCAGGCTCCAGCCCCCAGAATCAAGCCTGCGCCTCGATCGCGCCCAAGACTGGGTTCCTTCCTGCAAAGCATCCTGAGCGGTTAGACGGCTACTCACCCATGAGCCTCGTGCTCACGAGGTAGACCGCCACTCCGATGCCGCGGGTGACCAGGATGCAGACAACGTCGACGATCCTCGATGCAGGATTCTGCCTAGTCAGGGCATCCGATGCGCTGGTGCTCCTTGCGGTGACGCTCTCGGAGGGAGCGGTGCTCCGGTGAGGGGATTGTGCGGATTCCGAGCCATTCCGTACACCCGTTCCGATCGAATCCGTACACCGATTCCGACGTTTTCGTACACCCGGTGAGGAGACACTCGTAGCAGCTGGCGCGAGGTAGCCCCTGCTCGGCAGGC
>Ga0224534_1000375_pt1 | contig 29285 bp, 24 predicted proteins | sample 714E12024metaG_FD_172012 | JGI IMG/M metagenome (GOLD analysis project Ga0224534, IMG submission 172012) | Peat soil microbial communities from Stordalen Mire, Sweden - 717 E1 20-24 | ecosystem: Environmental > Terrestrial > Soil > Wetlands > Peat | place: Sweden: Norrbotten County, Stordalen... | reverse complement strand
CCTCGGTTCGTGTTATTTGACTCATTTTATGTTCCATAGCTCGGTAACACCCTTTTTGAGTCAACGTATGGTTTCCTCAAACCATTTCACCCCTCCTTCGGTAACTTTCTTTTTGAGTCAATTCGCCGTTGAACGGAAAGTGATTTTCGCTTTGCGCGGACGGCGCGAAAAGTTTAGTTTCCGCGCGGCTTGTCCGATGGTGTAATGGTAACACAGCGCCCTTTGGAGGCGTTATTCATGGTTCGAATCCATGTCGGACAGCCACTATTTGCAAAGAAGCCGGTGGTCTTGAGGTTGTTTGCACAAGTTTTGCACAGAACATTGAACGCGAAATACAATCGCAATTGAGAAACGCGAGAGGCCGCAGAATTTGCAGCCAACTCATCATTCGAGTGATATGAACTTGGAACAAGCATTGCAGGCGTTGGCAGTCCGGAAAACGCAATTCCAGTCCCGGATTCCCGCCCAAGTTTCCACCATGCGGACGCGATACCTTAAAGGCGTGGTGGAGGAAGAAGTGGAAGCCGCACGAAAGCATCTGCAAGCTGTCTACGAAAGTCACCTTGAAGTCGGGCCAAACTTCACCGTTCTGCCTGAATATGCGCACAATCCCAAATACGTTTTTTGGCTTGAGGGCATTAGACGGCACCTCGGCCAGTGCGAAGCCAGTCTTGCCGATCAGCCTGAAAGCCGAAACCCGTAGGACGGGCATCGCGCTCAGAATTGTGAACCGGTCATACCGGCAGTAGTTGTCAATTCAAGGTGTCAGAAATTGCCGCATCAAGCCTTCCCGCTCCGCACCCGTTCCTTTTTATCCTCCAGTTCCGCCTGGAGTTTTTTGCGCTCATGAACGAGTTGATTGCGCAGTGCCTCCTCCTTTTCAACATCATCAGCCTTATTAATTTCGCCTTTCAACGCGATCTCCCGTTCAGCAATTCTCGCAGCATAACGTGAATCCAGTTCTGCCAACTCCTTTTTCTGTTGATCTGTGAGTTTGGTGGGGGGAGCGGTTTTGTTCAAACGCTCCATGGCAATTTCGTAGGAGGATTTCATGGCTTCAAATATATCAATTCGGTTTGCCGATCAATTTTACGGCTTGCGTGGGCACATTGATTACGTTCGTCAGATAACGAACGACAAATCACCGCGTTGAGATTAGCCGACTATTGGGCAACCACAACCATCATGTAAACTTTTGTGGCGGGGATGGTGAAAGTCACATGGTCTGCTTCTTCCCGGAAGGTCAGTGGCAAAGTCTGATCTCGATCCGGGGAGAGGCAGCTTACGGATTTGACCGGACCGGGAAATTCTTTGCGCACGGTCACAGAAAATGGCGTCAGGGAGTTTGTGCGGTCAAAATTGACGAGGTGAACGATGGTTTCACGACTGGCGGGCCGGGTGAGCAAATCCATCACCGTGGTCAGCGGCGCGCCCGTTTCGATGGAAAGTCCTTTGGGCAGGCCAGCCACCACAGTCTGGTTAATGGCTTCGTGATTCTTCGGCAGGACCCATTGCGCAGGTGTCATGCGGATGCCGCGTTGCTGTGTCAAGCCAGGCTCGGGATTTTCCTCCGTCGTCTGCGATTTGCCGGTTTGTGAATCAGCGCGGATGATTTCCGGGATGTAAACGATGCGGCCCTTGCCTTCGGAACGCGCGGGCAGTAGCGGGTTGGCATGGCGGCGTTCGCGCCACTGATTGAATTGCGCCGTGTTGCCGGTCAGCAGGAGCGTGCCGCCGTTGCGGACAAATTCGAGCAGTTTCCGCACCTGTGCGTCGCCCACGCATTCCTGGCCCGGCAAAATGATTTCCTGATAACGGCCGATTTGATCCATATCCTCGTCAAACAGGATGTCGAAGGGAACCTTGTGCTGGATGAGCACCTGTTCCATCAGCGTGGTGGGAACGTAGGTATCATTGATGCTGTAGGCCATGGACGGCCAGGTGTGCAACACGGCGACGTCGGCCACGCTTTCCGTGCCCCGGTAATAGCGGTCAAGGTATTCGCGGTAGAATTCCAGCATGGGGGTGGAGATGTGCGTTGTGAAGGGGACGCCGGGATTGCCGGTGACCGGCGTTTCGTAATCAAAGGCCATGTCCACGGCGCAACGAAGATCGTCCTGAAGCGGTTCCTCGCAACTGGCTTTCAAGCGGCGGGCGACTTTGTAGGAACGGATTTGGGAAACCAGCGCCCCGGTATGGGAATCAATGCGCGCGTCGTAACCACCCGTGTCGAAGGACATCACATCAATGCGGTTGGCATACAACGGGTGATAAACGGCATTGGCCCAGTAACGGTTGTAGCTGTAGACGCCTTTGATGTTGAACAGCACGGAAACGTTCGGGTTCAGGCTTTTGACGTAGTCATATAGATCGTTGGCATAATGCGCGAGCGATTCGCACCGGAACCGCACCCATTCTTGCAAGACCGGGTCGTTCAGCACGGTGATGTCGTCCGGCTGGGTCGGGGAATCCCATTCAGGGGCCCGGATCCAGTCCACGTTGGGCAGGCCAAACCGGCGGCGGACCGCCTCGGCGGTCGGGTAGCGTTGCCGCAGGAAATCATGAAATGCCCGGAGGCTGCGCGGGCTGTGGTCAGATTCAGGTTCCGGTTGCAGCATGATGTTGTCGAAGGAAATTTGATCGGCATGGACTTTCTCGACGGCAAATTTAAGGATTTTTTTCAGATAATCGCGGTAGGCGGGCTCGTTGGGAGAAGCATAATGCCGGAACGTCTGGAGCCCATACGGCACCCCTTGATTGTTCTGGTCGCGCTGTTCCCAGTTCCGCGCCTTCGGCAGTTCGTGATAGAGGGTTTCCGTAAACATCGTTCCTCCGACATACAAATCCACCTTCATGCCGAGCTGATGCATGATGGCCGCAGTGTGGATGGCCTGCTCCATGTTCGTCCGTTCATATTCCCTGCCGAAGCCCTTGTAAAAATAAATGCGGCCATAACGGATTCCAGCCGCCGCCATGCGTTTAAGATTTTCCGGGTCGCACATCTTTTGATAACTGTCAGGCTCATCGTCGAAGTGGTCACCGCGCCGGAGCAGAAAATCGAGCGGCTCATGGGTCAGCCAGGTGATGCCCTGGTTCAGTTCATTCTTTTGCTGCGACCGGACTTCCCATCGCGTTGGCGGTGTGGATCGTTCTTGCGCGAGCAGGGAAATGGCGCCCTGCAAAAGAACCAAAGCGGAAACAAGCACGGAAGCGGCAAAGATCCGGGTGAAAATATGGGTTTTCATGAAACATGAGAAGCTAATCGGGATCAGGTTTGAAACGCAAGAACACGTTTCACCGGCTTCCAAGACATGACAGATGGAAAATCCCGTCAAACAACTCAAACCGCCTGACACCCACCACTTGCTTGCAGTTGAAGGATGGCTGGGGCTGGGCAATTTTCTCGAAGCCGATGGGGAACTCGATAAAATCATACCAGCCCTCTGCTCTCATCTCGCTGTTTTGTCAGTCAGATACGAGGTTTGTTGGATTCATCATTCGTGTGCGGAGCTTAAATTTTGCTCATGTCTAATCCCCGGCGCATCGAGCCGGCACGGATTGAGCGGATGTCAAAAGCGAGGGCCCGTTTTCGCCGAATCCCAAGCCCGAATATCTGACGTTACCAAATGAACGGGACCAAGCGGTATTGCACCCGGTTTTGATACTCTGAATAACCCGGCAGGTTCCCGGCCAGAAAGATTTCCTCATCCAGCAGCCTCCACACGATCACCAGCAAAATTGGAATGATCGTGATCAATCCCCACCACGAACCGAGGGCGGGCGGCACGCCTGAAAACGTGACCAGCCATCCAATATACATCGGATGACGCACCAGCGCGTAGGGTCCTGACGATATGACTTTCTGCCCGGTCCCGATTTCGATGATGGCCGAGGCAAAAGCGTTTTCTTTGAAAACGAAAAAGCCGATGAGGAACCCGAGCGCAACCAGAACATCTCCGGCAGCGACACCATACAGCGGCACCGCCGACCCTGCGCAGCGATGGTCAATTGCGGAAACAACGACCACCAGGAACAAGGCCTTCGATATGAGGAAATTCAGGATTTTTTGATTCCTTCGCCTTTCGGAGCCTGGATTCGCGTTTATCCGGCGTTCCAAAAGCTTCGGGTTTTTTTTCATCAGGTCAAGGGTGACCGCCAGCACTGACAGTGAATACACGGCCAGAAAAATCCACGCCTGCCAGTAATCAAAAGTCCACGCCGAGAAGAACAGCAACACGGCCAGGCCGATGCAGAGTTGCAGGAACCCACCAAATACTTTTTTACTCAAATCCTTCATTGCTTGGGCTGAAATTGGCGCGGCTTCAAAGCGGTTTATGTCTTCCACCTCCAGGCCCACGGTTGCCGGATGGAAATGGTCTTCAACTTTTTGAGTCCCGGCGTCCAGCGGGCGACACGTTTTGGGGGTTGTCAACTCATGCAGGTTGGCGCATAGCGCAAGGATGCAACCAAGCAAATCTAGCGGCAAGGGTGAACAAGATCAACTTTTTCAGCCTTCAGTCGTGTCCAAAAGATTTAGAATTACAAATCTTAGTCCTACCAATTGCCCGTATCTTTTCAGGGCGTGGTTTCGCCTGTTTTTGGGGCGGTCTCGACGCCGGTTTCAGGGCGGTTATCAGGCGTAAGCAGCCTGATTATGCGAATGTGGCGTTTTACGCTGAAGATCATCATGTCGGGCGTGGTGACGCGGCGACCCGTTGCTCGTCAAACGGAGAACAAAGTTCAGCGAATTCATTCAAACCGCAAAACCGGCTCACGGTTTGCCTGTCATTCATCTTCCTTCTCAATCGCGTCGATAACCAGTAGAGTTCGCGTCCTGTGGCAGCGACACTTTACGATCTGATTCCGCGCGGCGAGAAACTTAGCAACGATGTGCTGCTGGGACGCTTTCTTGAATATGTGGAGGGCCGGCAGCTGCAGCTTTATCCCGCGCAGGAGTCCGCCATCCTGGAATTGTTCGACGAGAAGAACGTCATCCTCAATACGCCCACCGGATCGGGCAAATCGCTGGTGGCTACGGCGCTGCACTTTCAGGCCATCGCCAGGGGCCGGCGCTCCATTTACACCTGTCCGATCAAGGCGCTGGTGAATGAAAAGTTCATGGCGTTGTGCCGCGAGTTTGGTCCGGACAACATCGGTCTATGCACCGGCGATGCCTCGGTCAATCGCGACGCGCCCATCCTTTGCTGCACGGCGGAAATTCTCGCCAACATCGCGTTGCATGAAGGGACGGCGGCCAACGTGCAGGAAGTCATCATGGACGAGTTCCATTATTACGCCGACCGCGAGCGCGGCGTGGCGTGGCAGATGCCGTTGTTGACGCTGCCGCAGGCGCGCTTTCTGCTGATGTCCGCGACGCTCGGCGACACGACTTTCTTTGAGGAAGAACTCACGCGACTCACGGGGCGTCCGACCGTTGCCGTCGCCTCCACGGACCGGCCCGTGCCGCTGGAGCATGCTTATTCCGAGTTGACGCTGGCCAAGACGCTGGAAAGCCTGGTCGCCGACGGCAAAGCGCCGGTCTATGTCGTTCACTTTACGCAACTGGAGGCGGCCCAGAGCGCGCAGGATTTCACGAGCCTCAACGTCTGCACCCGCGACGAGAAGGCCGTGATCGCCAACACGCTCGAAGGGTTCAAGTTCACCAGCCCCTACGGCCCGGAAATCAAGAAGTGGCTGCGCCATGGCATTGGCTTGCATCACGCCGGATTATTGCCGAAGTATCGCGTGCTGATCGAGCAACTTGCGCAAAAGGGATTGCTCAAGGTCATTTGCGGCACGGACACGCTCGGCGTCGGCATCAACGTCCCGATCCGCACCGTGCTCTTCACGCGGCTGTGCAAGTTCGACGGGCAGAAGACCGGCATCTTGAGCGCGCGGGATTTTCATCAGATCGGTGGCCGGGCCGGGCGCAAGGGATTCGATGATCGCGGCTGGGTGGTGGCGCAAGCGCCGGAGCATGTGATCGAGAATCTCAAGCTCACGGAGAAATCAGCACGCGATGGCAAGAAAACCGTCAAGCGCCAGCCGCCGGAAAAGAATTTCGTCAACTGGGACAAGAACACTTTCCTGCGCCTGATCAGCGCGCCGCCGGAACGATTGATCTCCCGCTTCCGGGTTACGCACGGGATGTTGTTGAATGTGCTCAACCGCAAAGGCGACGGTTGCGCCGCGATGCGGAAGCTCATCCGCGATTGCCACGAAACGCCCAAGCAGAAACTAGCACACACGCAGCGCGCGTGGCAATTGTTCCGCTCGCTGCTCGACCGCAAGATCGTGGAGTTCATTCCCAAGACCGAGGACGGCGTTTACCTGCGGGTGAACGTTGAGTTGCAGGATGATTTTTCCATGGATCAGGTGCTGTCATTGTATTTGCTCGAAACGATTCCGCTCATGGACCCGCAAGCGCCGGATTACGCGCTCGTTTTGCTCACGCTCGTCGAGTCCATTCTCGAAGACCCGGACATCATCCTGCGCAAACAGCTCGACAAGGTAAAGGATCGGAAGATGGCCGAGATGAAGATGGAAGGGATCGAATACGAACAGCGGATGGAAGAACTGGAGAAACTCGAACACCCGAAGCCGAATCGCGAGTTTGTCTATTCCACTTTCAATGATTTTGCCGCCCGGCATCCGTGGGTGGGCGAGGAGAACATTCACCCGAAATCCATCGTGCGCGAGATGTTCGAGGAATTCCGCTCCTTCGCCGACTACATCAAACTTTACGAATTGCAGCGCGCCGAGGGCGTGCTGCTGCGGCATCTGAACAGCGTCTTCAAAGTCCTCGCGCAAACCGTGCCCGACACCGCGAAGAACGATCAGGTCCGCGAGATGGAACTCTATCTCGGCACGATGATCCGGCAGGTGGACTCCAGCCTGCTCGACGAGTGGGAGAAAATGCGCGACCCGAATTATCGCCCCGGCGAGACCAAGGAAGTCCGTCCGCCCGGCGCTGAAGAAGCCGCACAGGATATCACCCGTGACACGAAAGCCTTCACCGCCGCGATCCGCAACCGTATCTTCACTTTCCTGCGCGGGTTGGTGATTGGCGATTACGAGCAGGCCATTGTCAATCTCAGTTCACCGCAGGATGCCGACGGGCAACCTTGGAACGCCGCCCGGCTCCAGCAGGCGTTGGACGCTTATCACTCCGACCACGAACGCATCTGTCTCGAACCCAACGCGCGAAATGTCCGTCACACCTATGTGCTTCCTGCCGAGGACAAGAAAACGTGGCGCGTGCAACAAATGCTGGTGGACCCGGAGGGGCACAACGATTGGACGGCTGAATTTGAGGTGGACTTGGGCGAGTCCCGGAAGCTGGGCGAACCGGCCTTGCGCCTGCGGCGGATTGGAAGTTTGGCCTAATCCTGACAACTGTTTCCAGAAGCCGCTGACCGCTACCCGCAGCCTGTCCAAGTTCCGGATCCGCACGAATCGTCACTGTAGCAGTTCAAACAGCGGCAAGGCCCGCAGCGAGCGGATGGCCGCCTAAATTTTCAGCGCAAGAAATTCCTCGGTGACTTGTTTCAGGGTTTCAGCGGCCAGTGCGTCCGATGTGCTTGCAAATCCAAGCATCATCCCATCGGGCCGGACAACGAGACGCACCAGACCTCCAGTGAAAGTCCACGTCAACAAGGGGGAAGCTGGCTTTTGAGCGGAAAACCGCGTCAACGCGCCAGCCAGGGAATTTAATATTTCATCCAACTGTTCCCGTGAGCAAGCTTCGTTGAAGCTGTAGCTCAAACAAGTCTGATCTGGAAAACGGACGCCACAACCGAGCATCCCCGGCATGAGCGCGCAACTGGCCAGCCATTCAGTGAGCGCATTGTTCATGGGGATCGCAATTGGGGATTTTGCTCTCCGTTCAAGGCCACGCGCACATAGGCCATGTGGTTGGGGCGCATTTGTGTGATCTCGCAGCCGGAAGACCATTGAACTTCGAGGGTGTCGAAAGTGCCCAGAGGCAAGAACTGGCCGAGGCTGGTGGCGGCCTGCGCAATTTGCCGCATGAACCGCACGCGGGCTTGCGCATCCGGGCAATGCGCCTCGTAAAGCACGTCGCCGGTGCCGGAGCAAATCAAGGTTTCCATGACGCGCGGGCTGGAATCGGCGGCGGCGGCAATCTCCCGGGCGGGCGGCGGTTCGTCCGCGGGCCTGGCCGGCGGTTCTGGTGGAAACGGTTGCGAGGTGGTTTCGTCGTGCAACCGCGCGGCTTCCATCAGCAGAAATTCCCACGAACCTTCGATGGTGCGTTGCGGCGGTTTTTCGAACGGCAGCAGTTGAAACGAGCCGCCGGACAGACCCAGCAGTTTTTGCAGGGACGATTGGCCGGTCTGTTCCCCGACATGGGCGTGGATGATGTTGCCGTCTTCAATGTAAATCCGTCCGCGCATTTGCTGGTTGTGAATTTCGAGAATGGAAGAATTGCGGCCCAGACATTCCATCTGGATGACATCCTGCAGGCCAACCTGGCGCAACATGCCATGAAAACCTTCGCCGGGTGTCCAGGAAACCAGATCATTGAGCATGGTGAAAACCATCTTCATGCCGTCCGCCGAGCGCGGTTTCTGGATGAAAAGCTCCGCGCCGTTGGCCAGGCAAAAAGCCCGGTTTTCAGCGGTGGCATGACCGGTCATCACGGCCAGTTTGATGTCGGGATGGCGGCGCGCAATCATGACCAGCAACTGCATGCCGTCCAGAACGGGCATATTGATGTCAATGACCGCGAGCTTGAACGGCTTTTGCTGGAGCATGGACAGGGCCTGGTAGGCGCTGCTGGCAAATTCCATTTCCCAACTGCCGTCACCCCAGAGCAGATAAAGTTCCGAAAGCATTTCGTGGTAGACCGGGTCGTCGTCCACAAACAACACTCGTTTTTTGAAATGCGTGTTCACTTTTCAACCAGTCACTGATTTGTTTCGCGCATGGTTTTAATCATGCCGTGGACAGCGCGGCCTCTTGATTGCGCAAACGGCCAAGCGCTTCCGTCGCGGCCAGCCGCAAATACGGGTTGGGGTCTTGCAGCATTCCGGTCAAAATCAACAGGGTGGCGTCACGCTGCGGACCGGTGGCATTAATGCCTGCTGATGCCGCCGGAACCTTTCCTGCTGGCAGCGGCGCAACCAGTGGCGCCGGTTCGGGAGCCGGCATGGCGGCGGCTTTTGGTTTTTCTTCGGGCTGCGCAAGTTTCAGGCGTTCCAGCACTTTGCTGGCGCTGTGCCGAACCCAGTATTCTTGACTTTCCAGCGCAGCGGTGAGTTCGGGCATGGCCCGGCGCGTCGCCGGGGTCTGATCCCAATTGCGGTCAATTTGCAGCAATGCGCCCTCCGCCATCCGGCGCACGGAATTTTCCGGGTCCACCAATGCCAGCACCAGCGAATAAATCGCCCGCGCATCGCCAATCCGCCCCAGCGCATGGGCCGCGCTTTCGCGCACGTCGTGATCCGAATCCTTCAAGACCCTGCAAAGGCCTTCCACCGCCGACACATCTTCCAAAACACCCAAAGCCCTGACCGCACTGTGCCGAACTTCCCATGAAGAATCCCCCAAGGCCTTCACCAATGCCGGCACTGCCTTGGCGCCGCCGCATTGCGCCGCCGCCGCCATGCTGGCGGCACGCACGCGCGGCTCTTCATTTTGGAGCAGACCCGCCACGGCATCAAAAGTCGCGGGGTTGCTAAAACGTTCCAAAACTCCCAGCACCGCGACGCGAATTGATGCATCGCCTTTTTGTAGCGCCTCCAACAACGGGGCCATCACCATGGGATCGTCCGATTCGCCCAAGGCCTTGATTGCCTCCAACTGTTTCTCCAGCGAACCCGTCTTTAGCGTCACCTCCAGAGACTCGATGGCGCTGACGCCAAATTCAGACACTTGCGGCATTTTGCCCGTCGCCACCATCAGCGACATGCGCTCGGCTTCATCGGCCGGACGCCAGCCCAGTTTCGCCAGGCTGCGCGCGGCGCTCGAACGCACCCCGGCATCCGCGTCCCGAAGCAGACCCGTCAGCCCGTTCACCGCCTGCGGGTCGCCGAGTTTGCCCAGCGCCAGCGCCGCCGCACTGCGGACTTCAGCCTTCTCGTCCTTCAGGGCGAACAGCAACGGTTCGACCGCTTCCCGCCCCCCTGCGGCTGCGAGTTTTTCAATGGCGGCCAGTCTGGACTTCGAATTCCTGTTCCGAAGCTGTTGATAAGTCCACCAAATCATAAATACAAACGGCCTCTCATCATGTGTTTAACGCTGTGAGCCTGTCTTATATATGGATAAAAGTCCGCCGATTTCAACAAAAAAACCTCACAAACCGAAATGGCGCATTTGTATCATGGACGTCTGGGCTGTTTTGATTCATAAGCTGTCACGTGACACGCTTGAAGGCTTGTTCTTAAGGAAGGGCTGCTTGCCGGGCGGAAAATGCCGTTTGTTGCATGACCGCAGCCCGGCAACCAGCAAAAAAACTTCAGTTTTGGGCTGATTGACCGTTTGTAATCCTGACCGTGCTGAAGAAAGATCCCAATCGGAAATTTGCCGTGGCTGCAAACGCAGCGGATGGCGTGCGTTTATCTGGCCCAACGCACGAGTTCCCATCGCGGCGGGGTGACGGGGTGTTGGGAATATGCGCCGGGTTCATGGAACGGGGAGCCGGCTTGATGCTCTTTGAGTGGTGCTCTCAAGAGCGGTAACCATCGCGGCGTTGGTCAAGCTCACAGCGCACAAGCCGCGTCTCGGCGCAGGAGTTCAGGGGCGGACTGAAGTGTTGACGTGAAAGCGCGAAGCAGCCACTTCGCGCTGTTTGACGGGTTTTGAAATTCAAGCGCCGTTGTCACCGATGGCCTCGACCGGGCAGCCCTCCTTGGCCTCCTTGCATCGCGCTTCTTCGTCCGGCGACGCCGGCTGTTTATAGACGACGGAGTAGCCGCCGTCGTCATTGCGCTTGAAGTTGTTCGGCGCGGTTTCGCGGCACAGGTCACAGTCAATGCACTGGTTGTCCACGTAGTATTTGCCCGGCACGTTTTCGGGATATTTGTTTGCAGCGTCTGCCATAAATTTTGTCCGCACATTATGGCCGCCGCCGCGCGGGATGGCAAGCCTCATCTTCGGCAGCTCCGCCCTACCAAATCTTCCGGGTGTAGCGCACGACCACCTCCATGTCGCCGGCCTCTTCCACTGCGGATTCCAGGCTGGCGGCCTTCTCCAAGATCGGCAGGGCCACATCGTCCTGCGATAGCGCGTCCAGAGGAAGCTGGTCCGGATACCGGGGCGGTTGCGGAGAGGGTTCGGCAAACCCGTTTTCAGCCGCCAGCCCGCGCCTGTTTTGACCGGGTTCCAGACAGATTGTTTTTCCGTTGCCGTTGGTGGCCGCGTGGCTGACCGCATTTTGATTCCAACCCTGCGGAGGCCAGCCGAGATTTGGCCCGGAGCCGGCAGTGGTGGCGGTGGAAAATTTGAATTTGCGCGATTGCAGTTCCTTCAACAGGTCTTCCACAATCCCATGCCCGATGTTCAGGAGCCAGGCAAAGAGCTGTGTCCGGGGACACCGGAAAATGCCCTCATAAAGAAAGACCAGTTCCCGGGGAAGAATTTCCAAAACGAAGGCGTCCGCTTCGTGCCAGTCTTTCTGGAGGGACGGATAATCCTTCACGATGAGCAGCTTTCGCAATTCTCCATTCAAGCGCGGATCCAGCGATTGCAGGTATTTCAATTCCACAAAATCAATCCGCCCTTCCTGGTTGAAGCGGTGCGAGATTTTGACCCGGCCGCGTTCGGTGTTGAAATCGCCCGCGTAACAGGTGGAAAGAATCAGATGGTCATAAACGGACTGCACCTGCATTTGATATCCGCCGGCCTTGCCGCCGTAATTGCGTTTCGTTTGCGGCCGGGGGACCGCCGGCAGCCGTGCCTGAAGCCGGTTTTCGATGTGCGCCAGCCGGTTGAAGTAGTCGCTGGCGGGAGAAAAATCATTCCGGCGGAGAAAATCCCGCGCGGACTGGATTTCCGTATTCCGGATCGCCGGTCCGCAATGGATTCGTTGCTCCAAGCCTTCCATCAGTTCCCTGACCTGCCGTTTGTTTTCTTTTGTGGCCATATTGGTGGCAAAATGTTTTGGAGCATCCTAACCCCGACCGGCAAACTGACAACTGTGCGTTTCGACGCACACCCCCCCTGAAAATATGCTTTCCGGATCTCCCGACAGCGGCAAATCATGCGATATTCAGGCAATTTGCATCGAAAAACGCGGTTTCGATGCAAAGGGATTCGGTCGGGAGGCGCTGACGAAGGCGGCACAGGCGTTCCAGGCGGAAAATCAATTCCCACCGGTGAACTGGAACCTCACGCCTTGTTCTCGAACAGGCTGGGCGCGGAAACGCGGGCGAGTTCCTGGCAGCGCGCGAAAATTTCCGACGGCGATTCGCATTGCAGCGCGAATTCAGCCAGCGCCTGCGCCTCGCTCAATTTGATGCGGCGGATGATATATTTCACCTCGTCAATGACCGGCGGCGCGGCGCTCAATTCGTCCACGCCGAGACCAATCAGCAGCGGCGCGAGCACGGGGTCGCCGGCGACCTCGCCGCAGACACCGGCCCAGATGCCGTTGGCGTGCGCGGCGTCCACGGTCGTCTTGATGAGACGCAGGATGGCCGGGTGCGTCGGCTCGTAAAGGTGCGAGACCTTCTCGTTCGTGCGGTCGGCGGCAAGGGTGTATTGAATGAGGTCGTTGCTGCCGATGCTGAAAAATTTCACGCGCTTCGCCAGCGCGTCGGCGACGAGCGCGGCGGAGGGAATCTCGATCATCACGCCGACCTCCAGATTTTCGTCGAAGGGGATTTTTTTTGCGCGCAACTCGTCCTTGCATTTTTCGACGAGCGCGTTGGCCTGTTTCAATTCTTCGAGGCCGGAAATCATCGGATACATCAACTTCACGTTGCCCTCGGCGCTGGCGCGCAGGATGGCGCGGAGCTGGGCGCAAAACAGTTCCGGCTGCGCGAGACAGAACCGGATGGCGCGCCAGCCGAGAAACGGATTGACCTCCTGTGCCAGTTGCAATTGCGAGGCAAACTTGTCGCCGCCCAAATCAAGCGTGCGGATGATGACCGGGCTGGGTTTCAACGCGGCGGCCACCTCGCGATAGACTTTGTATTGGTCTTCCTCGCCGGGCAGGCTGTCGCGGTTGATGAACAGAAATTCCGTGCGGAACAATCCAACGCCTTCCGCGCCATGGGCGATGACAGCCCCGACGTCGTTCTGGTTTTCGATGTTCGCGGAGAGGTGGATGGTTTTGCCGTCGAGCGTGATGGCGGGCTGCCGCTGGATTTCGCGCAGTTTTTCCCCGAGCGACGCCTTGATTTTCGCCAGCTGGCCGTATTCAAACAGCGTCTGGTCGGTCGGGTTGACGATGACGGTGCCGTTGTAGCCGTCGAGCAACGCGTAATCGCCGCTCTGCAGTTCTTCACTGACGGTTTGCAGGCCGACGACGGCCGGAATATTGAGCGACCGCGCCATGATGGCCGTGTGCGAGGTTTTGCCGCCGATGTCGGTGGCAAAACCGAGCACGAATTTTCTGTCCAGTTGCGCCGTGGTGGACGGACTCAAATCGTGGCTGACCAGGATGCACGGCTCGTTCAGATGATGCAAATTGAAGGCGTCCTTGACTTCGAGCAGGTTGTCAAGCACGCGCCCGGCGAGGTCGCGCAAATCGGCGGCGCGCTCGCGCAAATACTCGTCCTGCACGTCCGCCAGCGCGGCGACGTAGCGCTCGGACACGGCATGAAAGGCGAAATCGGCGTTGACCTTTTGCTCGCGGATGAACCGCATGACCTCCTCGAGGAGCATGCGGTCTTCGAGCATCAACAGGTGCGCGTCAAAAATGTCCGCCTCCGCCGCGCTCATGCTGGCGGCGACGCGGCGCTGCACCTCGGTGATTTGCTGGCGGGTTTTGACGAGCGACTGCTCAAAACGGCTGATCTCCCCCGCGACTTCCGTTTCCGGCAGGTCGCGCCGCGCGATGGTGTGCCGGGTGCGGTGCAGGATAAGAATCGTCCCGCGGGAAACGCCAGCGGAAACGGCGATGCCGCGATACACCTTTTCTCCCTTAAGCTGGCCTGCCATACGATTTACTTCAGAAATAACCCAAGCCGGTTCCGTTGCAAGGCAATTCCGTCAAAAAATGAAAAGCCCGCGCATGGGGAATGGGGAAATGGATTGGTGGATTATTGGATTGATGAACGGTTGAATGGCCACGGGCATTAACCCCATTTATCCATCAATCCATCACACCGCCTCCGTCACGCCCGTTCCATGTATTTGCCGGTGCGTGTGTCAATCTTGATTTTCTCGCCGGTCTTGATGAACAGCGGCGCCTGCAACGTGATGCCCGTCTCGACGGTGATGGCCTTCTGGACGTTGTTGGCCGAATCGCCGCGGACGCCCTCCGGCGCGTCGGTCACGGTCAGCACCACGCTCGACGGCAGTTCGACGGTCACCGCCTTGTCCTCGACGAAGGTCACGGTCACATGGGCGTTTTCCACGAGATAATTTTTCGCGTCGCCGACGAGTTCCGCCGCGAGCGTGACCGTTTCGTAGTTATCCGGGTCGGTGAACACAAAATCCCCGCCGTCCTTGTAACTGAACTCCATTTTTTTGGTGACCATCGGCACCGGCTCGATGCGTTCGGTGGAGCTGAAGCGCACATCGGAAGATTTCCCGGTTTTGATGCTGCGGAGCGTCGCCTGCACGAACGCGCGCAGGTTGCCCGGCGTGCGGTGCTGCATATCGAGGACGACGGTGATGTCACCGTTGTAAATGATCGCCATGCCGCGGCGAAGATCGTTTGCTGTTGCCATAAGAGTAAAATCAATGCGCCGGTTTTCCAGAACGCGAGCCGCAAAACGTAACTGAAAATAGCGCGAAGGCAAGCGCCGTTTTCGCTAAAATCAGTTAAAACGGGTTTACCGGGACGTTTTCAGCGAATCAACACCAGGACCATCCCGAAACTTTGAGTGGTGTTTTCATAAGTGACGTGGCGGGAGCTGGTTCCTTCGAACGGCAAATGGAAAAGCGGTCTCCGCAGCCAGCGGCTGTTTGACAGCACTCGAACAGCGAATCCAACCACGGAAACCACCGATGCAGACTGCCCGGATTGCCGGTGAATGGTGCGCCCGGATTCATCAATTTGGGGATACTCCCCCCGCTTTTTCCGGCCCAACACCAAAAGTCCTCCATCAAAACCGTTGACGGAATCCTTTTGATTTAGCTACCCTGCGCGGCTCGTTTAACCGATAATTACTGTGAACGTCACCGCTGAAAATCTGGCCCCGTGCAAAAAATTGCTGCGGGTGGAACTGGACGCGAAGGCCGTGGATGAAGTCTTCGAAACCATCACGAAGGATTTCCAAAAACAGGCCGCGCTGCCCGGCTTCCGTCCGGGCAAGGCGCCGCGCGCCCTCGTGCTCAAAAAATACGAGGCGGACATCAAGGACGAGGTCAAACGCAAGCTCATTGGCGACAATTACCGCAAGGCGCTCGAAGAAAAGAAAATCGCCGTGATCGGCTACCCGGACATTGAGGAAATCCAATTCGGTCGCGGACAAAATTTGCAGTTCGCCGCGACCATCGAGACCGCGCCGGAATTTCAATTGCCGGAATACAAGGGGCTGGCCGCCAAGCGCGAAATCAAATCCGTGACGGATGCGGACGTCGAGCGCGCGCTGGGATTGCTGGCGCAGCAGCACATGACATTTCAAACCGTCACGCGTGAATTGAAAATGGGCGACATCGCGGTGGTGAATTACACCGGCGCGTGCGACGGCAAGCCCATCACCGACACCGCGCCGACGGCGAAAGGTTTGACGGAGCAGAAAAATTTCTGGGTGGACGCCGCGCCAGGCTCATTCATCCCCGGTTTTGCCGACCAGCTCATCGGCGCGAAGGCGGGCGACAAGCGGACGGTCAACGTGGATTTTCCCGCCGACTTCGTGACGAAGGAGCTGGCTGGCAAAAAGGGCGTTTTCGAGGTCGAGCTGGTCGAAGTGAAGGAAAAGGTTCCGCCGGTGGTGGACGACGCGTTCGCCAAAAAATATGACGCGGAAAATCTGGAAAAGCTGCGCGCGGGCGTCCGGCGTGACTTGGAAAATGAGCTGAAGTATTCGCAGGCGAGGGCGATTCGCGGGCAGATTGTGCGCGGCCTGCTCGACCGCGTGATGTTTGAACTGCCGGAATCGGCGGTCGCGCACGAGACGCGCAACGTGGTTTATGACCTGGTGCGGCAGAATTCGCAGCGCGGCGTGACGCGCGAAGAGATCGAGAAACAGAAGGACAAAATCTATGCCGCCGCGACGCACAACGCCAAGGAGCACGTGAAACTACAGTTTTTGATCCAGCGCATCGCCGAGCAGGAAAAAATCTCCGTGACGCAGGAGGAGGTCGTGAAACACGCGCAGTCGCTGGCGGCGATGTATCAGATGCCGTTCGAGCAGTTTCTGAAGGATTTGCAGAAGCGCAACGGCGTGAACGAGCTTTACGACCAGATCGCGCATGAGAAGGTGCTCGCGTTCCTGGAACAGAACGCGAAAATCGAGGATGTTCCGGCAGCAGGGTGAAATTGGGAAACATCAAACATCCATTGACGCGATGTTGCGGATTTTCACTGGACGTTGGGCGGCGGCTGTCCCATGTCGGATGTTTTTCCTCAAATAACCAGATGGTTACCTTGAGGCGTCCGCCGGCGTCTTAAGTTTGACGAATCGCGGCGGTTGCCGCAAAATCACAACATGAAACGCATCGGTATCCTTTCGGCCTTTTTTGCGGTCGTTGCCGCGGCCATCGCGCAAACTGGCACGAACGCGCCGGCAGGGCGCGCGATGTCGCTGCCGGACTGCATCCAGGCGGCGCTGGCGCACAACTTCGACGTGCAGATCGAGCGCTACAACCCGCAAATCTCGCTCTACAATCTGAACGCGGCCTACAGCGGCTACGACCCGCTGCTCAACATCTCCGGCCAGCATGACTACAACAAAAGCGGGGCGAATGGAACACTTCCTTCGACCTCCGACGATAACAGCTTCAAATCGGATGTTGGCGGCTCGCTGCCGTGGGGCATGACTTACGATTTCAGCGGCAACGTCGCGGAGAGCTATGGATGGAGCCTGCAAAATGGTTATTCTGACACTTCCGGCGGCCAGATCCAGGCGCAGGTCACGCAGCCGTTGCTGAAAAATTTCTGGATTGACAAAACGCGGCTGACAATTCGCGTCGCCAAAAACCAGCTTAAACAATCCGAACAAGGCTTGCGCCTGCAAATCATCACCAGTGCGACCGCCGTCGCGAACGCCTATTACGAACTCATCTTCGCCCAGGAAAATGTGCAGGTGCAGCAGGAGGCGCTGCAACTGGCCCAGACGCAGCTCGACCAGGACCGGCAGCGCCTGCAAATCGGCACGCTCGCCGTTTTGAGCGTGCAGCAGGACGAGTCACAGGCCGCGCAGAGCAAGGCCAATCTGATTGCCGCGCAAAGCACGCTCGACACGGACCAAAACGCGCTGAAAAACCTGCTCACCGACGAGTATTCCAAGTGGCACGATGTGAACGTCCAGCCAACCGAGACGCTCGCGGCGGCGGCGCAAACTTTCGACTTGCAGGACAGTTGGAACAAGGGCATGGCTGAACGGCCCGACTTGTTGCAGGCGAAACTGATCGTGGAACAGCAGGGCATCCAGTTGAAGTATTCCCGGAACCAGCTTTTTCCCGAACTCGATCTGATTGGCACCTACGGTTTCAATGGCGCCGGCAGGGAATTCAGCAGCGCGTTCGGGCAGTTCAACGAGGGCGACCGGCCGTTCTACACCTACGGCGCGCAGCTTTCCGTTCCGCTCGGCAACCTCGGCCCGCGCAACCAATACAAGTCCACCAAGGCGACATTGCAGCAGGTCATGCTGCAACTCAAAAAGCTTGAGCAAAACGTCATGGTGGAAATTGACAATGCGGTGAAACAGGCCGAATCCAACTACCAAAGCGTGGAGGCCACGAAACAGGCGCGCATTTACGCCGAGGAGGCGCTGGACGCCGAGCAGAAAACCTACGCCGTCGGCAAGGCCACCACCTTTGAAGTGCTGCAATATCAAAACAGCCTGACTTCCGCGCGCTCGCAGGAAATCCGCGCGCTCGCCAATTACAACGAGGCGCTCGCCAACCTCGCCGCGCAGGAAGGCAGCACGCTCGAACGCTACAACATCAGCCTCGAGGCGAAGTAAAATTTCCTCGTCGCCCCTCGTTCTCGTCCTCGATTTTTTACGGGGCTTTCGAGGAAGACAAAGAATTCCTTACCAAAAATGCCACGCGTGCTTCCAGACAATCCACGCGCCGAGCAGAAAATTGGTGATGGCGTGCGCCATCATCGCGTCGCCCAGCCGGTTTTTGCGGAGGACCAGCCACTGGTAGGCCGCGCCGCATAAAATGCCCGCCAGCCATTCGTTGTGCGAAAAACCGAAGAGGGCGGCGGTCGCCAGAAACGGCCACGGCAAAAACCGGTTCAACGGCACGGACAAAAAATCCGGCCGCGCAATGTAGCGATACAAAAACGAGCGGTAAAAAACCTCCTCCAGCGGCGGAACGACAAAGCTTGAGCCGAGAATCCGCGTGACAACGAACAGCCACGCCAGCACGGAGCTGGAACCGAATTGTTCATTTGGATTCCACAACGTGGCCGGTTTTGCCGGCGGATGCGAAATGCCGAGCTTCACCCAGAGGGAATTTTGCGTCGTCCATTCGCCGCTGATGCCGACCCAAACCGCAAAAATTCCGATGCCGACCGCGACCGCCTCCCAACTGAACGCCCAGCGCATTTCGGAAACGAACGGGCGCATTTCCCAAATCAGCCACGCGCCAACAAGTGTTTTGGCCAGATAAAACCAGTAAGCCGACGCCGCGCCGAATTTCCCCTGGCAACACGTCAGCGCGAGGAAAACGAGGAACGGCGCGACGCGCGCGGTTGCGGGCTTGGCGGGGATTTTTTCCAGAAGGCGCACGCGAATGGTTGGCGGGCTTTATTCGCCGATGCCCAGCGTCTTCTGCGAACCGTCCGGCCGCTGGAAGATGACGCTGCTCTTCAAAATTTGTTTCACCTGAAAATCGCCCACGCGGTCGCCGGCGCTGACGGTCTGGCCGTTCACAATCGCCAGCGGGCGGGCGGCGTTGAAAATGATGCCCTGAACCCTGGGGAATTGCTCGGCGACGGCAACCACCGGCGGCGGATTCCTATTTATGACCGGCGGTGGCGGGGCGTTGGTTTCGAGGGCAGGCATAGGCACGGCGACCACTTGTGGCGCCGCGGCTGCGGGCGCGGCTTCAGCCAGCGGCGGCGCGGGAGTCTCCGGCGTCTTCGCAGTCACGGACGGCGGAGCCTTGTGTCCAAACAGGGCCGGACCGAGGAAAACACCCGCGGCGGCGAGAAACAAAACCGCGGCCACCACCAGAATCCAGCCGGCGCCACCGCGCGCGGAAGATTCGACGGGCGGCAGCGGCGGCGCGCCGGTCGGCGGATTGTTCCGCTGCGATTCCCGGGCGCGCTTGAGCGCATCGTTTATCAGGCTCATGCGTGAATGTCCCCCTCCAGTTCGCGGACGGCGCGGCCCACCATGCGAAAGTTGATGCGGTCGCTGTGTTCAACATAGCCGGCGAGCAGCGCCTTGTCGCAGACGGCGTTGACGAGCCGCGGAATGCCCCGGCTGTAAAAATAAATCCGCCACAGCGCGGGCCGGGTGAAATATGGCGCGCCCTTCGCGCCAGCCAGTTCCAGCCGGTGCTGGATGTATTGGGTCACCTCGAAGCGCGTGAGCGGCCGGAGATGATAACGCACCGTGATGCGCTGGCGAAGCTGCCGCAGGCGCGGGCTGTTCAGCCGGTCGCGCAATTCCGGCTGGCCGAGCAGGACGATTTGCAGCAGCTTGCGGTCGTCGGTCTCGATGTTGGAAAGCAGGCGGACCTGTTCGAGCAGTTCCTCGGTCAGATTTTGCGCCTCGTCAATGATGAGCACGGATTCCCGGCCCTGCTCGACCTGTTTCAACAGAAATCCGCTGATGGCCGCAACGACGTCCAGCCGGTCGCGACCACGGGCGTCGAGGCCGAATTCCGTTGCGATGGCCTTCATCAATTCGTCCGCGTTCAACACCGGGTTCAAAATGACCGCGGTGGAAAAGTGCCCGTCCAACTGCTCCAGCATCGCGCGGCACAGCGTCGTTTTGCCCGCGCCCACCTCGCCGGTGAGCTGCACGAACCCCTTGCGCTCACGGATGCCGTAGAGCAGATGATTGAGCGCCTCGCGATGCTTGCCGCTGTGGAAAAGGAAACGAGGGTTCGGCGTGAGGTCGAACGGCGCCTGCTTCAATCCATAAAACTCCAAATACACTCCGCTCCTTTAGCAAAAAACCGGCGCCTCGCAAAGCAAAGGTTTTTTACAAAATCGCCCGCGCCGCCTTCACCAAAGCCGCCGCTTCCGCCGGCGCACCGATGGTGATGCGCAGATAATTTTCCACCTCCGGCGCGCTGAACCAGCGAACGAGAATTTTCCGTTCTCGAAATTTCAGCAACCAGGCCTCTGCCGGAAACAATGGCGGCTGGACCAGAATGAAATTCGTCTGGCTCGGAAAAACGCGGAAGCCGAGCTTCGTCAGCTCGCGCGACAGCCACTCGCGCGTGGCGATGATTTTCTTGAAATTCGCGCGGTAGTATTTCAAATCGTCCAGTGTCGCCACGGCGGCGGCCTGGCCGAGACCATTCACGTTGTAACTGTCGCGGATTTTGTGCAGCGCGGCGATGAGGTCGGAATGCCCGACAAAATAACCGACGCGCTGGAAACACAGCGAATATGCCTTCGAGAAGGTCCGCGCCACAAGGACGTGTGGAAATTCAAACGCCAGCTTCAGCGCATTTTCCTCCGCGAAATCCACATAAGCCTCGTCCAAAACCACCACGCCGCGCTGCGCTTTGCAAAGCGCGGCAAGTTCACGAGTCGGGTAACCACGCCCGCCCGGCGCATTCGGCGTCGTCACAAAAGTCAGCGCCGCGGCAAAGTTCCAGCCGTTTGGAGTTCCGCCTTCAGGCGGCTTCCCGTTTCCCTTTTTCAATTCCGCAATGCTCGGCAGACTGAAATCCGAATTGAGCGGCACGGCATTTTTTTCCGCGCCGTGAATGTCCGCCAGCACCGGATAAAGCGAATAGCTCGGCGTGAAAAACTGCACCGTCCATCTTTCAGGAAAACAGTCTCGAAACTCTCTGGCGATTATTTCTCTGTCTGGTTTTGGTTCTACAAACGCCCGCGTCGCCAGCGCCAGCAATTCGTCCGAGCCGTTGCCGACGATGATGTTTTCCGGTTTGCAGCCGTGCAGCTTCGCCAGCTTTTCGCGCAGCGGCTGCGCCGTTGGATTCGGATACAGCCGCAACCGCCCGTCCACCGCCGCCTTGACCGCCGCCAGAACTTTTGGCGACGGCGGAAACGGATTCTCGTTCGTGTTGAGCTTGATCAACCCTGCAATCTTCGGCTGCTCGCCCGGCACGTAGGCGTGCAACCCGCGCACCAGCGGACGGATCAATTTCTTCAAACTGGTCTTGTTCATTTCAAATCAACGGTCCGTTGCCGACGCCACAAGCCGCACCGGGCCAAGCAAACCGGAGGGCAAAGGCTGGATCAGGTTCAGGTTTTGCGGCTGGAAGCGGTTGCCGAATTGCCGGGTCACTCCCTCGTAGTTGTAATTCGGAAGCTTGATGCCGGCCATGTAATTGACGGCGAGGTTGGCGACTTCGATGCGGATTTTGTTTTCGCCCGCCTTGAGTTTGCCGGTCACGTCAATCGAATAGGGCGGACACCACGTCGAGCCGGCGCGCTGGTCATTGACGTAGAGAACGGCGACTTCGCGGACCGGCGCGTCCAGTTCGGCGCGACATCCTTGTGCGCGACCAGATTCCTGCGTGGGCTTCCCCCGGCCGAAATCGAATGACACGGACAGGCCGTCCTTCAACATTTCCGGCGCAACGGTGATCGTCTTCTCGTAAGTTGCAACGCCGGAGAAATTAATTTTATCCGGGATTGTCGTCCATGACGCGAGCGTGTCCATCGTGACCGGCGTGCTGTCTTTGCCAAAGTGGACTGTCCATCCGGTGCTCAAATCCACCGGCTGCGGCGCGGCGACGATGGCTGGGGAAATTCCCGGCGCGGGCAAACTGCGTTTCGTGAACGCGACAATCGTCGAGCCGTAAGGCTCAAGGTTCAAATGGATGGTGGTCGAACCGGCGGATTGCCCCGTAACGGTCGCGGCGCTGACACTGCCGTTCATGGGATTCCAGATTTCCGGCTGCAATCCCTTCACGCGAAACGCCGCCTGCACGCTTTTCGGCTCGTTGCTCGTGTTGGCGATGAAATAAATCTCGCCGTCTGCGGTGTGACGGTGCACCGCGCCGATTTCAGGAGCCGCCGGCGAAATCGCCACGTCTGGCGGCAGACGTTTGGCCAGCGCCGCGCCAAGCTGCCTTTCGTCTTCGATGAAAATGCCCGGAGCATTCGCATCCTTGAAAAGGCGCTGGGCGATGCCGCGCACGGTTTTGGTGTCTGCTTCTGGCGTCTTGTAGCCCGGCGCCAAATCCGGCAGGCGTCCGATGGCGATGACGATGCCACCGGCGCGGGCAAACTGCTCCAGCTTCTTCATCGTGGCGGCCGGAATGCGCTCAACGCCCGGCAGGACGACCGCGCGATAATGCACGTTGCCGAACGCCAGCGTGTTGCCGGAAACCTTTCCGCGCATGGCGAGCAACTGGTCGTCGAAGAAATCGAGGTTGTAGCCCGCGTCGGTGATTGCCTTCACCGAGCCGCCCACTTTTCCCGCCAGCGTTTTGCTCAAGCTGAAATCCCTTCCCAAGTCCGTCCACGCGTCGCTGTTCGGCAGGAACAACGCGACATCGTTGGCGGGCGTTCCCTGCCGCAGAATGTAGCTGACGCGCTGGAGATATTTCGTCACGTCCGGCATCACGATCCACCACGGATTTTGTTCGTCGAAAACCGCCGCCGCATAAAAGCTCCAGCCGGGGCGCGCCGCACCCGGTGCCGTGTAGGGCCAGCCGTGGCAGATGATCTGGTTGATGCCGCACAGAAAATGCAAATCGGCCTCCGCCTTCATGTCCAGCGGCGTCGCGCGAAACACGACCGAGTGCAGCCAGGTGAATGTCTCGGAGGAAGTCACCGGATTGCCCAGCAGATGATTGGCCGACGCCGCCCAGCGCGTGGCCGAGAATTCTTTCTCCGTGTTTCTTCCGCCTAATTCGCCCTCCGGCAGGTCGCAGTAGGCATAGCTGAAAAGCCCCGCCGGCGGCGTGCCGTAAGCTTGAATGCGAAATTTGCTATTGTTCTCGTGCGCCAGTTTCTTGAATGCAGTGATGAAGTAATCGTTGAAAATTTCCGTGACCGTCTGCCCCCAGTCCTGGCGAATGTCGAGCGTCTTCGGGCCTATGTCGCTAAATAACGCCGGCAGCAGCGGCTTCAAATCATAGCCCCGGCGCTTCTGGAATTCCGCGAGGAAATTCGGCGTCCAGTTCTCGCCGGCCACTTCCAGGCTGTCGCAGAAAATCGCGTAAGGCGGGTTCGGCCCGCACGCCTTGATCGCCGGGGTGGCGACTTCCTTGATGAACGTTCCGATGGCGGTCGGGCTGTAATGATCAACGATGTAACCCTCGCCGCCGAGTGCCGCGCGTTTCACCTGAACCAAACCCGGCAGGCCAAGCGTGTAGAATGTCACCTGGGACGCCCCGCGCAAATCGGGCGGCAGCAGTGCCGTGTTGCCGTGAACTTCCAGCGGCAGGTAAGGACTGATGAAGGAAGACTGGTTGTTGATTGGCCCCAACAGCGCCGCGATGATTTCATCTTCGCCTCCGCCGCGTCGTCCACCGCCCGCCGGCAACATCACATTCGTCTGTCCCGGCGACACGCTGACCGGCGCGGAAGCGTGGATGGCATCAACGGCGTTGCTGCGGGATATTTGCGGCCCGCCGTAAGGCCAGCCGCTGCCGAGTGTCAGGTCCATCCGCAAACCCAGCTCCTTCGCTTTTTCCGCCGTGAACCGCAGCGCCTCCAGATGCCCCGGCGACAGCAACGCGAAATTCGTCACCCCCGGCAGTTCGCCATCCAACTGAAGCGGATAAGTCTGCTGGACTTCAACGCCGCCGATGCCGCCCGCCTTCATGACTTCCAGTTCGCGCTGAATCTCCGGCTTGGTGACGGCGGTGCCGAACCACCACCAGCGCACCATGATTCGCGCGTCGTCCGACGGTTGGGCAAAGCTCTGCTGCAATTGGCTGATGTCGCCCGCGGCGGACAGCGAACCGGCGGTGAGCAGCATCGCGGCGAATGCGACCGATACATAGGATTTCAAATTTATATTCATAATTAATGTTATCTGGATTTCAGCCAAACGAGCGGTTTATTTCACCCGCACTTCAGCACTTTTCCCATGGGCGCTCAAGCCCTCAATTTCGGCGAATTTTTTAACCGCTGACAGCGCCTTTTTTAGTGAGGCGCGGTTGTATTCCACCACGCTTGTGCGGCGCTGGAACTGGTCCACGGTCAGCCCGGCAAAGGACGCGCCCGCGCCGCCGGTCGGCAGCGTGTGGCTCGGCCCGGCCACGTAATCGCCCAGCACCGTCGGCGACCACGCACCGAGAAAAATCGCGCCCGCCGTCAAAATGCCCTCGGACACCTTGCGCGGATGGCGCGTCATCACCTCGCAATGCTCTGGCGCGAGCCGGTTCGCCAGCGCCACGGCGTCAGCGACGCTGGCCACTTGAATCAACCAACTGTTATTTTGCAACGCGCGCTGGATGAAATCGCGGCGCGCAAGTTTCGGCAATTGCCTCGCGATTTCCTTTTCGACGCCAGACAGGATTTTCGCCGAGGTTGTCACCAGCCATACGCGCTCGTGTCCGGAACCGTGCTCGGCCTGCGCCAGCAGATCAGCGGCGATGAATTTCGGGTTCGCCGTTTCGTCCGCGAGCACGAGCAGTTCGCTCGGCCCGGGCAGCAAATCAATCGCGACGTAACCGACCAGCAATCGTTTGGCGGTGACGACGTAGGCGTTGCCCGGCCCGAAAATCTTTTGCACGCGGCGAATGGTCTTCGTGCCGTAAGCCATCGCCGCGATCGCCTGCGCGCCGCCGACGCGGTAAATCTCCGTCGCGCCCGCCGCTCGCGTGGCGAACAACAGCGCGGGATTGATTCCGCCGTCCCTGCCGCACGGCGTGCAGGCGACAATTTCCGGACAACCCGCGGCCTTCGCGAGCGTGATGGTCATCAGCGCCGTCGAGACGAGCGGCGCGGTCCCGCCGGGAATGTAAACGCCGACGCGCTGGAACGGATCGAATTTCTCGCCGACGCTCGCGCCGTGCGAATTTTTCGTCTGCCAGTTTTTCCGCAATGATTTTTTGGCGAAGGTCGCAATGTTTTTCTCCGCTTCGGCCACGGCTTTGCGCAGCGATTCATCGGCGGCGAGCGAGGCGTTGAACAATTCCGCCTGCGTGACGGCCAGCCGGTCGGCGGCGAGTTTCGCCCCGTCGAATTTTTCCGTGAGTTCCAGCAATGCGTCGTCGCCGCGCATTTTGACAATCTCAAGAATGGTTTGCGTGCGCTGCTCAATTTCGGCGTCAAACAGGCTGGAAGCGGCGGCAGCAGCGCGGAGTTGCACAGCGAAATTCGCATCAGTGTGGCGGACAATTTGCATCCGCACAGGCTAGAAAATATTCACGGCCAAGTCAAAACGCGTTGAACCGTTTCAATCCCTTTTTTGACGCGCCGCCTTTTTGCACCCCAAAACACCGCCAGCCCGGCTATAGTCAGCAGGCAGGTGGACGGCTCCGGAACGGTGGCGATGATCCACGGCATCACCGCCGAGACGGGGTCAAAGCCGGTGATGTTGCCGTAACTGGAATTGGGGTTGCCGCCGACGGACGCGACGGACGAAATCACGCCGGCCAGATAGTATTGCGAGCCGTCCTGGACAAAGACTCCACCGCCGCTGTCGCCGGGCGCCGCGCAACCTTCGAGCGTCAGCGGCGTGGCGTCGCCGAAAACATTGTTGTTGGTCGAATGTGGATTGTCAAAATCGGCGGCAAGCTCCACCGCCGGATTGCCGAAATCGCCATCAATGACATTTTGAAAGGCGCGTTTCTTGCCATCCAGCGTCCGCCAACCGGTCAGCCCCGTGCCGGTGAAACCAAAGCCGACAAATGTGCCGGTCTGCCCGGTCAGCGATGAGCCGGTGTAAAGCATCGCCGGGGGAATGGGCGTGAGCGATGAACCAAGATGCACCAGGCCAAAATCAGAACCGTCGGCCGGATTGCCGTCCCAACCCGGATTGCTGATGAGCGCGATCGAAGTGTAGGACGTTCCACCGATGGTGAACGTCGCCGAACTGGCGGCTATGAACAAATGCGCGGCCGTCAAAACCCAATCCGGCGCGATTAAAATGCCACAGCCGGTGTAGCCCCAACTGTTCACCAGCGTTCCGACGGCGGCAAAAGCCGGATCGTTGCCGAGCGCCACGTAAGCGCTGTCCGGTTCGTCGTCCCGGATCGTGGAACACCACGCCGGCATGGGCCAGACGATTGAAGCGAGCATTCCCAGAAACGCCGCGAATCCACATTTGGCAGGATGCATGACGACATTGCCTCAAACCATCTGCCGTCCGTCAAGGGTAATCGCGGCTGCCCGGGGAATTGGATTTTTGGCTTTTGTTCCGCGGAAAGTGACCCGATATTCGATTCATGCGAAATCCAATCATTGCCGCGCTGGATGTGCCGGCGGCGGAACCGGCGTTGAAGCTCGCCAGAGAAATCGCGCCCGCGGTCGGCGCTTTCAAGATCGGCAGCGAACTCTTCACGAGCGCCGGGCCGGACATCGTAAAAAAAGTTCGCGCGACGGGCGCTTCAGTTTTTCTTGATCTAAAATTTCACGACATCCCGAACACAGTCGCCAAGGCCGTCGCCTCGGCCACGCGCCTTGATGTCCAGATGCTCACCATTCACACGAGCGGCGGGCTGGAAATGATGCGCGCGGCGGAGGAGGCGGCACAACAGACGGCGAATCAGGCCGGGCGGAACGCGCCGCTGGTGCTCGGCGTCACGGTGCTGACGAGTTCCGACAGCCGCACGCAGGCGGAAATCGGTTGCGAGACAAATGTCGGCGCCCAAGTCGAGCGGCTCGCAAGCCTCGCGGTGAAAGCGGGCTTGCGCGGGCTGGTTTGTTCGCCGCTGGAAATTGCGGCCTTGCGGCAGATTCTGCCCGCGCACATTCAGCTCGTAACGCCCGGCATACGCACTCGCCTCGGCGAAGCCTGGGCCGGCGCGGAAAAGGCCGACGATCAAAAACGCACGCTCACGCCACGCGAGGCGATTGACGCGGGCGCGAACTGGCTGGTGATTGGCCGGCCGATTTACGCGGCGGAAAATCCGCGCGCGGCGGCGGAGAAGATGTTGGCGTCGTTGAAGTAGGACGGGCATCCTGCCTGTTTCCATTTTCTTCCAAGTCAGAGACAGGCTGGAAGCCCGCCCTGCTTTTCACGGTTTGGCCGTTTCCTTGGTGTAGGCAATCAGGGTTTTGATTTTCGCCTCGGCGGCGGCGTCGCGCACCTTCACGACTTTTCCCCACGGCGCGTTTTCGTCGGCGTTGATGGCGAGCGTGACGTCCGGATTTCTGGCCACGGCCTCGTGCAATCTGGCGGTCAACTGATCCGGCGTGATCGGCGCGCCATTTGGTCCGGGCCCGAATCGCAGGCTGCCGTCCTTGCCGATGCTCACTTCCAGTGGCGGGTTTTCGTTCGCGCCCGTTTTTCGCGCCTGGGACGACTCGGCGAGCCTGACCATGTATTGCTGCTGCTTGAACGTCGTCGTCACGAGCAAGAAAATCACCAGCACAATGAGCACGTCAATCAGCGCGACGATGATGACGGCGGGCGTGGTGCGGCGTTTGCGGACGTAGAAATGCATGTCAATGTTTCTTGTCGTCGGCGTATTGCCGCCGGACAAATTCGCCGCAGAGCGCCTCCATCTCGACGGCGAACACCTCGACTTTTTTGCTGAAATAACTCCACGCGATGAGCGAGGGAATGGCGATGAGCAGGCCGATGAGCGTCGCGCGCAAAATCAACGCGATGCCGGTCGCAAGTTTTGCGGCGTCGTTCAAACCGCTTTGCCCGACGTCGCCGAAAACCGTCATCATGCCCGCAATCGTTCCGACGAGGCCGAGCAGCGGCGCGATGCCGACGATGATTTCGAGCACGACGAGGCCGCGATCAAGCCGGACGATTTCGTGGCGCGCGGCGGTCTGGAGCGCGTCCACGTTGTCGGCTTTCGGGTGGTCGAGGTTGTCGGCGGCGAGCAGCAGGAGTCGTCCGAGCGGCGACGGTCTCTGTTCGCAGGCGCGGCGCAGGGCTTTCACGTCGTCGCGCGTCCGGCACGCCGCCAGCGACCGGGCGATTTCCGGGGGCACGACCTTGTTCCAGCGCAGCACGAGGCCGCGTTCCACGATGAACGCCAGCCCGACGACCGAGGTCAACCCCAGCAAAACATAAATGAACTCGCCCATAAGTTTTTAATAATAATAAAACGTGAAGGTGATTTCACGGTAATTCGCGCCGACCAGCCGCCGCATGTCCTCCGGCCACGGCTTGAACGGCGCGGGATCGTTGATGGCTTTCTGGCAGACGTAGCCGAGCAGGACGCCGACGCTGTTTTGCAGTTCGGTCATGTCGGTGATGGTTCCGTCGTAATTCAAGCGGAACCGCAGCATGACCTTGCCCGTGCGGTCCAGCGCGAATTTCTGGCTGTCGAGCAGGGAATACCAGCGATACGTCACCGCGTTCACGAAGTCGCTGTCATACTGGCCGAACGGCGTCGCCTTCGCGTCGAACGACGCGGAGAGCTTCACGTTGCGAACGCCGCCGTCCTGTTTCATCTCCACGCCGGGGGAGCGGTGCGGCTGCGATTGCGCGAGCGCCTGATCAAGTGTGCGCGGTCGCGGCGGCGGCTGCTCCTGCTGCGGCTGCGAACTCTGCAGCTTGCCCAAAGACAAATCGCCCGGCTCAACGACTGGCGCTGGCTGCGCCGGTTTGGGGTTAACGGGCTGGGGCGCGGGCTGGAGCTTGTTGAAATCCGGTTTCGGCGCGGTTTCGATTTTGGGCACGTCGGTCTGTTTGCCGTTTAATTTCGGGACGCTGGCATCGCGGCTGGCATCCGGATTTGCC